>Ga0206118_100088_pt1 | contig 138474 bp, 114 predicted proteins | sample 3A20Ametagenome_FD_177999 | JGI IMG/M metagenome (GOLD analysis project Ga0206118, IMG submission 177999) | Enriched microbial communities from leaf-cutter ant dump, University of Wisconsin, Madison, United States - 3A20A | ecosystem: Environmental > Terrestrial > Nest > Insects nest > Nest...
TTGCAGGGGACGTTGGTAAAAATGACATAAGAATACGCTCCATCAACACCAAGGGACAACTACGCCACACGATTCCACGCTGCACAATCCGTACGCCCCCCAATTCACACCAGTTTCTACCAAAAAAATTCATTCTGGAGCATGTAGGAGTAGTCTGGATTGTTTTTAATCGACAGTCTCCAGAATCGATTAACGGGGAGGTGAACGGGGCGAATGGGCAGGAGATACTCGACAGAATCGATTAACGGGGAGGCAAACGGGGCGAATAGGCAGGAGATACTCGACAGAATCGATTAACGGGGAGGTGAACGGGGCAGATGGGCAGGAGATACTCGACAGATGCAGCTAGAATAAAAAGTGGACACCCCCTTAAGTGAAGGTTGATAATAACCGTATAAGGGAGAGGGTCCGGCATGGAAAGAAACTTCTACAGCGAAGAATTTAAGAAACAGATGGTCAGGTATATCCTGGAGCAGAATAAAACGATGCCTCAGATCTCAGAGGAGGTCGGTGTATCTGCTGGAGTTCTGCACACCTGGAAAGCCCAATACCGGGATGAGATTCAATTGGAATCTTTAGCGACTCCGGAAAAAGTACGTCAGCTTGAACAGCAACTACATGAAAAGGAGAGGGAGAACCAGGAGAAAGAACGTCAGAACCAAGATCTCCAAGAGGAACTCGCCATCCTAAAAAAGGCGCTGCACATCTTCAGCAAAGAAAAGAACTAAGGTTCCAATTTATCGAAGATCATCGCTCCGAGTTTCGATTGGAGAAGATGTGCGACGTCCTTGAGGTTTCACGGAGCGGCTACTATAAATGGTGTAAGGAAAAGACGAGAGACAAGGACCATCTGAAACGCCGGCAGGCTTTGCTATCGCGCATCTCCTGGCACTTTGCAGACAACAAGGGACGCTACGGCAGTCCCAAGATTACCACACTGCTTCGGGCAGAAGGATGGACGGTTTCGGAGCGTTTGGTTGGGCTGCTGATGCGGGAAAACCATATGCGCGCCTGTGTATCCAAGAAGTTCAGGGTCATGACAACAGACTCTAATCACAACAGCCCGATTGCACCCAATGTACTGAATCAAAACTTCAAAGCAACTGCACCCAATCAGGTATGGATGACGGATATTACCTATAGTACGCCCAGCTAACAAGCTTCCGTAGTGGAGCAAAGTTACTTGAGCATGACTGGAATACATGTCGATTTTTTTTTACAGACATGTCCTTCTCCTGCTGTGAGGAGGAGTGAGCCAAAGCGGCGGTGACTTGCTGACACTGGCAAGGTGACGTAGTCCGTGGGAAACGGGGCTTGAGGCGAAGCGATTAAGCCAAGATGAGTCTCTAGGCTGAGCATGGGAAGGTTGAGGAACACGAACCTATTAAACCGCATCTGAGGGTTGAAATGTCACCCTTGCCTACATCGCTTAACAGGCAGGACACGGACTGAACTTCCGTTAGCCGCATTGACGGAATTCACGAATGTCGGATAAACATGTAGGTCAACCGGCAGGGATTCACGAAGAGCGCACAGCTAGATCGTGATGTTCGCGACGACTTGCAGAATGCAAGGATAAAGACTGCGATAGGCAACCTAACCCATGTGTGGAGTCCAGCATGTGAACTGGGGAAAGTCTGCGTGGATGCCAAGGGAGTGAGTTCCCCGATGCTATGCAGAATGACGGAGCCTCCGTAGTAGTCTGAGATCGGGAAAGCCGGTTACATGGCGAAGGAAGGCAGTTTAAGTGGTTTGCTTGGCTTATTAACTGACCCTAATGAGGTGAAGACCTTTGATAATCAGTGAAATGCAAAACAAACTGGCGACATGGGCAACAGAAAGCAAAGAGCGTAAGTTCGACCGGCTCCTAAGACTTATTGCAAACAGGGCTTGGCTCAGTGAAGCGGCTAGCATCACTCTGGCTTCAAGTGGTGCCCGAACACCTGGTGTAGACGGCATCAACAAGCATAAGATGGAAGAAATGCTTGACCTTGAACTAGGCAACCTACGGTATGAATTGCTGACGGGAACGTACTGCCCGCGACCTGCGCGGCGCGTATATATTCCAAAAGCGAACGGCAAGCTTAGGCCGTTAGGCATTCCTTGTCTTCGAGATCGTATCGTGCAACGTGCGATGGTAATGGTCATGGAACCCATATGGGAGAGCGACTTTCACCCTCAATCCTATGGATTCAGACCTGCGCGAAGCGTTCATCATGCCATCCGGACGATCAAAATGCAGTTGCAGGATGGAAATGAACGGACAGATGCAACCGCGGGACGATGGGTTGTAGAGGGCGACTTAGCCAGCTACTTTGATACCGTTCATCATCGTTTGCTGATGAAGTCAATCCGTAAGCGTATTTCTGATCGACGCTTCCTTACCCTGCTGTGGAGAATAATCAAGGCAGGGTGTGTAGATCGGGGATTATTCCGAGCCTCTAGCGAAGGAGTTCCGCAGGGCGGTGTCATTTCACCGCTCCTATCCAATATTATGTTACACGAATTCGATCAATGGATGGAAGCAAAATTTCTGAGCAAGAAGGTAAGGAAGGATCGCTGGGCTTGGAACTTTGGCATTCAGAATGAGCGCCCTATCGCAATTCGAGAAAATCGGCAATGGAAACCAGCAATCTCCTATTGCCGTTATGCAGACGATTTTGTGGTAGTGGTTAAGGGAACCAAGGCGCATGCGGACGAAGTGCGTGAAACATGCCGTGCATTTCTCGAAGATCGGCTGAAACTCACACTGAATATGGATAAAACACATATTACGCATGTGAATGATGGTTTTATTTTTCTTGGCCATCGAATTATTCGCAAGCGTGGAGCCAAAGGACGAATGCGACCGGTATCCTCTATTCCTTGGGATAAATACCGCCGTTTCACGGAGAGAGTAGTTAAGCAACTGTCAGGGAATTTCAGCATGAACACCATGGACTTGGTTGAAAGCCTGAACCGACAACTTGTAGGGTGGGCAAATTTCTATCAATACACAGATCATACCGTGACGATATACGGCAAAGTAGACCGTACGGTTTTCTGGAAACTCGGTTATTGGCTGGCACGAAAGTACAAGCGCGGTTTCCGATCATTGATGAGAGATTATGTCCGATCCCCAGAGAAAGGAAAGGCAAAGATATGGGTGCTGCAAGGCCAAAATAGCCGAGGGTTCTATGGAGAACTGGCATTGAAAAGGCTAGTGACTAGTCACAAAGGCTGGTTCACATGGCGCACTCCTGCAGAGAATCCATACACGCTACGTTCAGAGAAACCTCGGACCATTCAATCCTACTATGACGATGTCGCCTTTGCTCTGAGCAACGCTTAAATGGAGAGCCGGATGCGCTGAGAGGTGCAAGTCCGGTTCGGGAAAGAGAGATGGGGAAATAGTCCGACTACGCCCCATCTCTTATTTCACTTCCGTGTCGTGAAGGTCGTATGTATCTAGCCAGCGTCATGGATCTATACACACGTAGCATCGTAGGTTGGAAACTGGCTTCGCGGATGACCGTGGATCTGGTGTTAGCCGCACTGGACAATGCCTATGCGTGTAAGAAGCCCGCTGAGGGGCTTGTGCACCACTCGGATCGCGGAGCGCAATATGCCTCGGAAGTGTATCGTGCAAGGCTGCAACAGTACGGAATGGAAGCGAGCATGAGTCGCAAGGGCAACTGCTATGATAACGCGTGTATCGAGTCGTTTCATAGCTTACTGAAGAAAGAGATGATTTACTGCACGCGCTTCAAGACCAAGGTGCAGGCTGAGCAAGAGATCTTCGAATATATTGAGATCTTTTACAACCGTAAAAGAATTCATGGTTCTTTGGGCTACGTATCACCCGCACGATTTGAGACGATGTACTACCAGAATTCAGCTAATCTACACGAAGAGGTGTCCACTTTCTTGACAGAGGTCCAAGAATCGATTAACGGGGAGGCAAACGGGGCGAATGGGCAAACGAGGCAAATGGGCAAACGAGGCAAATGGGCAGAAAAAAAGGCCGCCCCCCTCATCTGGCGATGACGAAGGGGACAGCCTCGGTGAAGCGGTAAGTATCGATTAGACCGAAGGAATCTGCCAGTCGATCTCTTCCTGGCCGGTCTCCCGGAGGAAGGCGTTGCTCTTCGAGAACGGCCGGCTTCCGAAGAAGCCTGCATGGGCAGACAGCGGACTGGGGTGGGCGGACCGGATGATGCAGTGGCGCTTCTCGTCGATGAAGGAAGCTTTCTGCTGCGCGTGACGGCCCCACAGAATGAACGCCATCGGCTTCTCCCGTTCGTTCAGGCACGCGACGATGCGGTCGGTGAATCGCTCCCAGCCGAGGCTCTTATGCGAGTTGGCTTCGCCCTGGCGCACGGTCAGCACCGCATTGAGCAGCAGCACGCCTTGCTTGGCCCAATGCTCCAGATTGCCATGGTTCGGAATGTCGCAGCCAAGATCGGCCTTCAATTCCTTGAATATATTCTGAAGCGAAGGGGGCTGCCTGACGCCCTGCTGAACCGAGAAGCTGAGCCCGTGGGCTTGTCCCGGGCCGTGGTACGGGTCCTGCCCGAGAATGACGACCTTCACTTCCGAGTAAGGCGTCCAGTGCAGCGCTTGGAAGATCTGATAAGGATTCGGGTAGACGACCTGTTCCCGGTATTCTCCGGCCAGTCGCTTCCTTAACTCCTGATAATAAGGTAATTCCATCTCGGGGTGGAGCAGATCGCCCCAATCGTTGTTAAACAGAACGGCCATGCCAAGCTTGTCTCCTCTCTAGAAAATGTCCAACGCAACCGGACAATGGTCGCTGCCCAGAATGTCGCAATGAATGGCGGCATCCTTAATGGAAGGAGCCAGCCGTGCCGACGCGATAAAGTAGTCGATTCTCCAGCCGACGTTCCGATCCCGGACGCCCGGCATGTTCGACCACCAGGAGTAGACGTCGGTCCGCTCGGGATGCAGATGCCGGAACGTGTCGACGAAGCCGGCGTCCAGCAGACGGGTCATCTTCTCCCGCTCTTCGTCGGTGAAGCCGGAATTGCCGCGGTTCGACTTGGCGTTCTTGATGTCGATCTCCTGGTGGGCGACGTTCAAGTCGCCGCAGGCGATGACCGGCTTGCGCTTGTCCAGCTCGGACAAGTAGTCCCGGAACCGATCCTCCCAATCGAGCCGGTAATCCAGGCGCGACAAGTCCCGCTTGGCATTCGGCGTATAGACGGTCACGAGGAAGAACTCCTCGAACTCGAGCGTAATGATCCGCCCCTCCGGCTCCGAATCCTCTTCGATGCCGTAGCGCACGGACAGCGGCTTGATCCTCGTCAGGACGGCTGTGCCGGAGTAGCCTTTCTTCTCCGCGTAGTTCCAATACTGCTCGTACTCTTCCCCAATGGCGAGAGACAGCTGACCTTCCGACAGCTTCGTCTCCTGCAGGCAGACGATGTCGGCGTCGACTTCCCGGAAGTAGTCGAGAAACCCTTTATTCACGCAAGCCCGCAATCCGTTAACGTTCCAAGATACCAGTTTCATGTGCGCCTGCCCCTTTTCCGAATCCTTTTTACCAGTGTATCATAGATTGGCTTTGGGACCGACTTCCGGATTGTTTTTTGTTCCGAAACTGGCTATCCTTAAAGGGCGAGAACTACCTCTTAAAAAAAGAGTTCGTTCGGGCGAAACCGGGAGATAAGGACTTTTCCGGCCTACTAAATAATCAGGATAAGAGATGACATATGACTATCGGATTTTTCGATTCGGGAATTGGCGGATTGACGGTGCTGGCGGAGTCGTTGAGACGGCTTCCCGCGCAAGATTACGTCTATATGGCGGATACGCTTCACGTGCCCTACGGGCCAAAATCGCAAGAGGAAGTCAGGGACTACGTGCTGGCTGCGATAGAGACGATGATGGGAGAGGGGATCGAGGCGCTCGTCATCGCGTGCAACACGGCGACGAGCATCGCGGTGAACGAGCTTCGCGAGCGCTACGACATTCCGATCGTCGGCATGGAACCGGCGGTCAAGCCGGCGGTGGAGATGAACCGCGCGACCGGCAAGAGAGTGCTTGTCTTCGCGACCCAGCTGACGCTCAGCATGCCGAAGTATTACGCGCTCGTCTCGCGGGTGGACGAAGAGGGGATCGTCGACTCTCTGCCCCTTCCGGAGCTTGTCCGCTACTGTGAAGACTTGCAATTCGACAGGGCGATTCTGGGAGACTATTTCCGCGGGAAGCTGGCGGATTACGATCTCGACCGCTACGGCATCGTCGTTCTGGGCTGCACTCATTATCCGTATTATCGCAACATTCTTCGCGAATTGCTGCCACCGCATATCGAGATCGTGGACGGCAACGCCGGGACGATCCGTCGGCTGGCTTCGCTGTTAAGCCGTTACGGGGTTGTAGGGGGACGGGGAAGCGGGCAAGTCAAGTTCATGTGCACCGATAACGATCCGGCCTACATCGACAAGATGCAGACCGCGCTGCAATGGCTTCGCGACAATAATCTGTAGAATGGCAGCAAGCAGGCCGCTCGACTCCGATAGGGAGCCAGGGCGGCCTGCTTGCTGCCGTTGGCGTTTCCGAGACATCCGGTTAAGCGGGAGGCGGAAGGCCGACGAACCGGAGGGTCAGAAGTTCCGGGCGGTCGTATTCAAGTTGTCGGTAGAGACGGCTACTCGGGCCGTCGCGGAGCCGATCTCTCCGATTGTCCGGAGCAGGGAGTCCAGCTCCGTCTCGACTTTGGAGATTTCCGCGATGCTGCTCTGAAGAGCATCCAAAATATGATCGAACGTAAACAGCACCCTCTCGGATTGCCGCTGTCCGAGCTCCACGAACTTCTTGACCTCTTCGTTCGAACCGACCACTTCATCGATATGGGCATGCGTCAGCCGGATCAGAGCGTCGATCTGTTTGACGGCCGCCGCGGTGTCCTCCGACAGCTTCTTGACTTCGCGGGCGACGGCCGCGAAGCCTGCTCCCGCTTGTCCGGCGCGGGCCGCTTCTATGGAAGCGTTAAGCGACAGGATCTTGGTCTTGCCGGCGATGTCCTGCACGATGCGCACGATCGTCAGGATCTGCTCGGAGGACTCCGCCAGAGAGCGCAGGGAGCCGTCCATCGCGGACGAGCGGTCGCGAATCCCCTCCACCCGCCGGTCTTCCTCGGTAAATCCGATCATGCTCAGCTGTTCGGCCAGCCGCCGTTCCACGCCTGAGATCATTAGGGCTGCACTCCTGTCAAATAGCGGGATTCCAACCGATCCGAAGGCATCGGCGGATCGATCATAAAGCCTTGCACGATGTCGCAATTCATCGTTCGCAGCGTCTCCAGCTGTTCGGCGGTCTCCACTCCTTCCGCGATAACGCGAAGGTCCATACCGTGGGCCATGTCGATGATCGCCTTCGTGATGACGGCGCTCTTGGCGTCGCTGGTAAGCTCTCTGACGAAGCTCTTGTCGATCTTAAGGATGTCGATGGGAAACTGCTTCATATAGCCGAGTGCCGAATAGCCCTTGCCGAAGTCGTCGATGGCGATCCGGAAGCCGATCGATTTGAACTTCCATAATACGGGGAGCACGGCTTCGATGTTGTTCATGCTGCTGCTCTCGGTAATCTCGATGACGATCTGCTCCGGGGCGCAAGGCGTACGGTGCACGATGTCCTGAACGGACGAGACGAGATCGGGCGCCTGGAACTGTCTGGCCGACAGGTTGACGGCGACCAGCGGGACAGATTTCCCGTCCGCTCTCCATTGGCATACTTGCTTGCACACCTCCGCAAGCACCCATTTGCCGATCTCCATAATGCTGCCGGTCTCTTCCGCGATCGGAATGAACTCCCCCGGAGAAACTTGGCCAAGCGTCGGATGATTCCAGCGAAGCAGGGCTTCCATGCCTTCCATTCGCCTTGTGATCGCGTTGACCTGGGGCTGGTAGTGCACGTGCAGCTGATTTTTGTCGATGGCCCATCGCAGCTCGTTTTCCAGGGTCAGCTTGCGGTGGAAGGTGTCCCGGATGCCCGAGTTGAACAATTGGAAGCCGGTCTTCTGGATCTTCGCCTCGTACATGGCCAAGTCGGCATGCCTCACCAAATTTTCGAAATCCGTCCCGTGCTCGGGAGACAGGCATATTCCGATGCTGGCATCGATGTAGAGCTCATTGTCGTCTACGACGAAAGGGTGCTTCATGGCGGAGATCAGACGCTTCGCATAGGCAAGAGCGTCGTCGGGAGAGCGCGGATTCCGCTGGACGAGAATGAATTCGTCCCCTCCGAGCCGGGAGACGATGTCCTCTTCCGATGCGGCCGAGCTCAGCCGTCCCGCGACCTGCTGCAGTAGCCTGTCGCCCACATTATGGCCGAGAGAATCGTTGACCATCTTGAAGCGGTCGAGATCGATAAAGAAGACGGCCATTTTGCGTTCCGCCGCGCCGATTTCTCCTGCCGCTTCCCGGACCAGCTCGTACAGCAGCGTGCGGTTGGGCAGGCCGGTCAGCTTGTCGAAGTGGGCCAAATATTTCAGATGCTCCTCGGATTGCTTGCGTTCCGTGATGTCCGTGAACATGCCGATGTAATTCGTGATCAGCCCTTGCTCGTCTTTAAGCGTCGTAATGGAGAGCCATTCGGGGTACACCTCCCCGTTCTTCCGGCGATTCCAGATTTCCCCCTGCCAATGGCCGGCCGTGTGGATTCTCTCCCACATGCGGATGTAGAAATACGGATTCTGGATGCCCGAATGCAGCAGGCGCGGCGTGTGCCCGATCGCTTCCGCCTCCGTATAGCCGGTCACGGCCGTGAAAGCCTGGTTAACGGATAAAATCCGCAGCTGCTTGTCCGTAATCATGATGCCTTCGCTGGCATTGCTGAATACTTGCGCGTGTAGGCGGAGCTTGGAGAGCGTATCCTTGCGGGTTGTAATGTCCGAAAACAGGCCTACGTAGTTGATCAGATCGCCTTGGTCGTCTTTTACAGAGCTGATGGAGAGCCATTCGGGATACACTTCGCCGTTTTTGCGGCGGTTCCATATCTCTCCCTGCCACTTGCCGTCCTTATGGATGCACGCCCACATGTCCACGTAGAAATCGGCATCCTGCACGTTCGATTTCAGCAGGCCCGGCGTGCGGCCGACCACTTCCTCTTCGGCGTATCCGGTGATGGCGGTGAAAGCGGGGTTTACGCTGACGATTCGGGAGAAGCAATCGGTGACCATGATGGCCTCCTGCGAATCGCGAAAAATTCTGGCGTAAGGAAGCGCCAGATGGTCGGGTATCGGATGAAGGTTACGGGTATAGGAGTGTCGATTCATGATAGAGCCCCTCTCTGCTGTTCTCCCCCGCGCAGCCGATCAGATCAGAATCCCGGTCAGACGAAAACGTTCCCGCAGCGAATCCGGAACGTCATGGAAGGAGACGCTCGAGTTGTAGTCGTTAGCGATCTTTTTGACGGCCAGCAGCAGTCCGAGTGCCGAGCTGTCCATTTCCGTTACTTCACCGAGGTGAAAGGCGATGTCGACGAAGCTTGTCTGAATAAGCGGGAACAGCTGCTGGCGAATCGAGGTCGCTTCCTTGACGCCGATCGCTCCGGTCAGAATGACGGTAATCCGTTCTTCCCCGGCGGTAATCTCAAAGCACATTCGCACACCTCCAAATAAGCGGAAACGGTCATACCTACCTATACCGTAAATTCCATTATCTTTCTGTGACAATTGTCACAACATGTCGAATCACTGGCCGCTGTACAGCGGAAACGGGGTCTTCTCCCGGCGTGATTGAATTGACGAATCGGAGAAGATGATGGATGATATTCTTATTTGTTGTATGGAGGAGGAGGGGTTCCCATGGAGGAGCTGCTTAAACCGGACGGCTTCGAGAGCGAGCTGCTGCTCGTGCTTCCCGATTATCTGCAGAAGGAGCTGGCGGAGGCCGAATTGACCCGGCAGCTGTTCGTCAGCGATATCGGTTACTTCCCAAGCGCGCGTTATCATTATCGGGAAAGGGCCGAAGGCAGCGACGCGCATATCGTCCTGCTCTGCGCCGACGGGGAAGGAGAGATCGTACTGACCGGCAGCGGCGTCAGAACGAAGCTGACCGCTCGTCACCTGTACGTGATCCCGGCCGATACGCCGCATCGTTACGGAGCTTCGGAGCGGGAGCCATGGAGCATATACTGGTTTCATGTGAAAGGGGGGCACGCCGCCGCGCTGATCGCCCAGTACGAGCTGGACCGCGGCCCTCTGCCGCTGCCGATCGGGGTATACGGCGGATTCGTCGAGACGTTCCGGCAATGCTACGACATGCTGGCGGAGCGTGCGTATGCGACCGGCGCGCACGTCCACGTGAGCCAAGCGATCCGCCATCTGCTCAGCGGGATCGGCATCGCCACGGAGTCCGCGGCGCGGGAGCGCAGGAAGGACGGCGGCTTGGAGAAGGCGCTTCGCTATATGGCCGACCGCGTTGCGGAGTCGATCACGCTGTCCGAGCTTGCCAAGCACGCGGGCGTGTCCAAGCAGCATCTGATCTATCTGTTCAAGCAGGAGACGGGGTTTCCGCCGATCGAGTACTTCCTGCGGATGAAGATGCAGCGCGCCGCGCGGCTGCTCGACCTGACCGACCTGGGCATCAAGCAGATCGCGGCTTCCGTCGGCCTGTCGGACCCTTATTACTTTTCGCGGCTGTTCAAGCAGATGATGGGGCTGTCCCCTACGAAGTATAGGCAGATCCCGAAGGGTTAAGCAGCTCAAGATAGCCAAAGAAGGGGGAACGCGAATGAATCCGGTAAAAGTGATGCTGGTGGACGACGAGGTGCTGGCGATCGAGCATATGCGCGGGTTGATCTCCTGGCAGAGCCTCGGCTACGAGATCGTCTGCACGGCCACGAGGCCGGCGGAGGCGCTGCGGCTCGCGCGGGAGCACCGTCCGGAGCTGGTAATCGCGGACATCGTCATGCCCGGTATGGACGGGCTGGCGTTGAGCAAGGCGTTGCTGGAGGAAGGGACGGCGCTGAAAATCGTGCTGCTCACCTCCTACAAGGAGTTCGAATACGCCAAGGAAGCGCTCAAGCTGGGCGTGGCGAACTACTGGGTCAAGCATGAGATGGACGCCGAGACGGTCAAGCGCGAGCTGGGCGGCTTGCGGGAGGAGATCGAAGGCGAGCGCCGGGCGCGCAAGCACGACCGGGGCAGGCTGCTCGTCGACTGGCTGGGCGGACGGACGCTGACGGATGAGCAGTGGCGGACGGCGACGGTCGGGGGCGGCGAGAGGTACGATCGGCTCCAACTGTTGGTGCTGCAGCCGGATTGGCCTTTCCCGGTGCTGCCCGCAGCGGCCCGGACAGCGGACGAGCTGCCCGCGGAATGGCCGGAGGATGAAGCGGAAGGACTGCTGGCGGCGGTCCGGTTTCTGGGCGGACATTACGTGCTGGTGTATGGCGATAACGCGGTTCGCGGCGAAGGGAAGATGCGGGAGGAGCTGGAGCGGAAAACGGCGGAAGCCGTGCGGACGATGGAGCGGCTGACCGGATCGACCGTATCGGCGGCACTGGCGTACGGATTGGCGAGCCGGACGGACGTGCCGCGCAGGCTGGGCGAAGCGATGAAGCTGCTGGAGCAGGCGATCTTCCATGGGCCGCGCTGCCTGCTGCGGCTCAACGATGTGCGGCGCGAGGAGGAGGCGGCCGCATCCCCGTGGGCGCGGGAAGACGATGCGGCGGCCGTTCGGGGACTGCTCGCGGAGCGTAAAGTCAAGGAGGCCGCCGAAGCGTTGGCGGCCGCGTTCGAGCGGGCGGCGAAGGCGCGGGATGGCGACGGCTTCGCCGATCTGTGCCGGCAGACGGTCGCTGCGCTCAACCGGAGCCGCGCCCAGGCCGGTCTGCCACCTCTCGCGGAAGCGCGTGAGGAGGAACGGTTGGAATGGACTTCGCTCGAAGGCATTCTCGCCTGGTTCCAAGCGGAGCTGGGCCGACTTCCGGCTGCGGATGCGGAAGGGCCCGCTGTGTCGCGGAAGGTGCGCCAGGCGCTCGATTATCTGGAGATGAACTACGCCGATCCGGACGTCGACGCCGATGCGGTCGCCAGAGAGATCGGAATCAGCCGCGATCATCTCCGCCATGTGTTCAAGGAAGAGACGGGCAAGACGGTGCTCGACCGGCTGACGGACATTCGGATGGAGCGGGCCAGGCGGCTGCTCGACGAAGGCGCGCTGAAGGTGTACGAGATCGCCGAGCGCGTCGGCTACCGCAACGGGCAATATTTCAGCCAGGTATTCCGCAAGACGACGGGCATGACCCCGCTCGATTATATGGAGAAGCGCAGGTGAACCGGCGATGCGCATGAAGATTCGCACCAAGATTATCGCCAGTACGGTGCTCGTCGTCTCGCTCTCGCTGATCGTGAGCGGCTTTTTCATCTACGATTACGCCAAGGGCATCATTCGCGAGCAGTCGATTAAGGACAGCCGGACGAAGCTGGCGCAAATCTCGTTCCAGCTCAAGAAAATCCAGGAGCAGGTCGTCAAGACGGCAGAATACATCGTTTCCGACGAGGAGATGACCGAGCTGATCTACGCGCCGCCGAGCGCGAGCGTGGAGGAGAATTATTTTCGCAAGCAGGCGGTCCAGGAGAAGCTCGGCCGGTTCGTGGCGCTCAGCAACTTTATTCTGAACGTCGTCATCGCCCCGCCGAACGGGGAAACCTACTCGAATTACGCCGGCTACGAGGACTATTTCGCAGAGTACTTGAAGCAGGATTGGTTTCTGAAAATGAAGGGCGTCCGCAACGGGTACAGCGAGCCGCATCCGTTCTTCTTCATCAGCGGCAATCGCCAGGCGTTCAGCTACGTGGTCAAGTACCGCCCCATCGGGCAAAACGCGGCCGAGGAGAGCTATCTGGTCATCGACATCGCCTATTCGGAGCTGGCCAACGTGTTTCTGCAGAGCGCCCGGGACTTCGAGCAGATCGAGTTGTTCACGGGCGCGGACGAGTTGCTTCACGCCTCCAACGGTAATCTGCCGGAACCGGATCGCGTCTTCATGGCCGAAGCGCTTACCTCCGGAGAGACGTTCGCCGAGGACGGCAAGCGGATCGTGCTGACCGACGAGGCGATGAGCCAAGGATGGAGGCAGGCGGCGCTGCTGTCGAAGAGCAAGCTGTTCGAGAAGATCAACCGCGTCTTCTTCTTCTACCTCGTCATCATCGCTACGGGCATCGCGGTGACGTTCGCCGTCATGCTGCCGATCATCGTTAATCTGACGAAGCCGCTCATTAGGCTGACGAACGCGATGAAGCGGGTTGCCGTGGGCGACCTGGGGACGAGCGTGCGCATCCGCAGCGGAGACGAGCTGGAGATTCTCGGCAGCGGCTTCAACCGGATGGTCGAGGACCTGAAGGGGCTGATGGAGACGTCCGTGCGCAACGAGGCGGTGAAGCGGCAAATGCAGATCGACCTGCTGATGGCGCAGATCAATCCGCATTTTTTGTACAATACTTTGAATACGGTCATCTACCTGTCCCATGCCGGCCGCGGCGGGGAGGCGGCCGAGGTGACGCAGGCGCTCATCTCCATCCTGCAGGACACGATCAAGACGGGGGAAGGGGCCGTCCGCGCGTCGCTGGCCGAAGAGAAGCGGATCGTCGACAAATACGCGGTCATTCAGCAGACCCGGTATCCCGGCCGGTTCCGGCTGGAATGGGAGGTCGAGGAGGCGCTGCTCGGCCGCACGGTTCCGCGCATGGCGCTCCAGCCGCTCGTCGAGAACGCGATCATCCACGGCATTATCCCTTCGGATCAGGAAGAGGGAACGATCGTCGTGCGCGCTTATCGAGACGGGGAAAGATTCTGTGTGGAAGTGGAGGACGACGGGCAGGGGATGGACGTTCCCGAGGAAGAGTGGACGGTGCGCGTCGGCCAGGGACCGGAACGCACGCGGGGCATCGGCCTGTCCAACATCCGGGAGCGGCTTAAGACGCATTTCGGCGCTTCCGCCCGGCTGGAAGCGTTCGGTGAGCCCGGCCGAGGCACGCTCGTGCGGATCGTGCTTCCGTGGAGCGAGGCGGAGGAGGCGGGAGGGGGGAAGCCGTGACCGCCGGATTTTATACGAAATCGCCGTTTTGACCGATTACGGAGCGGAAGGCCCCCGGGGTACGATAACGGTGCAAGCACTTACAGTGCGCGTTCGGAAAGACCGTTTTCAGCGATGATGCGGGCTTGTCGAACCACCACTTACAACATTTTTCTTGGGGGGACTCACCATCGTGAACAACAGAAAGCTTGGCAAATGGGTGGGCGGTTTCACATCTTTCGCATTGCTGGCAGGGCTGCTCGCGGCTTGCGGCGGCAACGGCAATGAAGCTTCTCCGTCGGCTTCTTCGCCGGCGGCCAGCGGCGGCGCTTCTCCGTCCGCTTCGGCACCGGCCGATCCGACGCAGCTTAGCGGCACCGTCAAGGTATGGGACTGGGACGAAACGTTCCAGAACGGCATGATCCCGGAGTTTAACAAGAAATACCCGAACATCAAGGTCGAGGTCACCGTCGTTAATCCGAACGATTACTTGCAGAAGCTGCAGAGCGGCATCGCCTCCGGCTCCGACGTGCCGGACGTCATCCTGGGCGAGGAAGCCTACCGCGGCAAGCTGTTCGATCTGGACGTACTCGACAATCTGGAAGGCGCGCCATACAACTTCGACCGGAGCGGCGTACTGGACTACACGATTCCGTTCATCTCCAACTCCAGAGGCGAAGTGGTAGCGGTGGATCAGGCCATCACGCCGGCGGGCTTCGCTTACCGCCGCGATCTGGCGAAGCAGTACTGGGGCACCGACGATCCGGCAGAATTGGCGAAGCTGCTGTCCAACTGGGACGATTTTATCGCCAAGGGCGTTGAGCTGAAGGACAAGAGCGACGGCAAGGTACTCATGTTCCCGGGACTTGGGGACGCGTTCCTCGTCTTGAGAAACCAGCATGCGGTAAATTACGTGAACGGCAGCGAGGTTGATCTGACCGCGAAGCTGCAGCAGCCGATCGAGACGCTGTTCAAGATGCGCGACGCGGGCATTCTCGGCAAGAACGAGCTGTGGACGCCGGCCTGGTCCGCGTCGATGTCCAAGGGCGAGTTCATGTTCTACCCGATGGCTCCGTGGGGACCGAAATGGCACATCTCTGCGAACGACCCGGAAGGCTCGGGCCGCTGGGGACTCGTCAAGGCGCCGGAGGTCGGCTTCGCCCGCGGCGGCACCGCCGTCGGCATCTACAAGGACAGCAAGGCGAAGGAAGCGGCGTGGGCGTTCGTCCAATTCGCATACCAGTCCGAGGAAGGCTCTCTGTACAATTTCCAAACGTTCGGCAACATGACGAGCAACAAGGAATTTTACGAGAAGCAGAAGGCGCTGTTCGAGGCTCCGGGCGCTTACGACGAGTTTTTCGGCGGGCAGAACCTGTCGCAATACTTCCTGCAGGAAATCATCCCCGACATGAAGGGGCAGCCGCAGTCCAAGTACGACTCCGTGGTGGACGGCGTATTCAACGCGCTGTACCCGCTCTGGACCAAGGACGCTTCGATCACGGTCGACGCCGCGCTGGAGAAGTTCAAGACCGAGTTCAAGAACAAGGCGTCCGACGCGACGGTCAAGTAATCGACGGGAGAACGGGGGATGAACGTGAACGCGGAACGCTACGACGCCATACCCGCCGCATCCCGCAAACGCAGATGGGGGCCACGCATGTGGCCCTATCTTTTCGCCCTGCCGTTTGTGCTGACCTATGCGGCGTTCCAACTGTATCCGATCCTGTACTCCTTCGTGCTCAGTCTGCATGACTGGAACGGCATAGGGGCCAAGACGTATATCGGCTTCAAAAACTACGTCCAGCTCTGGACGAACGATCCTCTATTTATCAAGTCGCTCTGGAATACGCTGCTGATGATGCTGATGTTCATCCCGCTGACGCTGATCCTCGGGCTCACGCTGGCCTATTGGACGTTCCAGTTGACGCGCGGCAAACGTTTTTTCCAGACGATCAACGTGCTGCCGTACATTACGACTCCGGTGGCGATCGGATTTATTTTCTCCTACATGTTCGATTGGCAGACGGGGCTGGTCAACCTGCTCCTGACGAAATTCGGCATTCTGGAAGAAGGCTTTTACTGGCTTCAGGACCCTTGGGGTTCCCGGGCGATCATCGCCCTGATGGTGATTTGGCGCAATCTCGGTTATTTCATGATTATTTTCATGGCGGGCATGACCGTCATTCCGCAGGACGTGTACGAGGCGGCGAAGGTGGACGGCTCTACGGGGCTGCACACTTTCTTACGAATCACGATGCCTCTGCTGAGGAACATTACCGTGTTTCTCGTCGTGACGTCGATGATCGGCGGCTTGCAATTGTTCGACGAACCGAAGCTGCTCTACGGCGGCTGGTCGGGCTCCGCCCAGGTAGGCGGTCCGGACAATACGGCTCTTACGATGATCTGGAAATTCGTGGACGAATCGTTCATTTCCAATACCCGTTTCGGCTATGCTTCGGCGATCGCTTATTCGTTGTTCTTGCTGATCGTGCTATTCTCCGTCATTAGCTACCGATTGACGGCGCCGAAGGAGGACAAGCGATGAAAGCTCTCATGTGGATCTGTCTGGTTATCATATCGCTGCTGTCGCTGTTTCCGTTCTACATCATGACCGTGATGGGGACGCACTACAACGAGGATTTGTTCAAGGGCATTCCGATCTTCCCGGGAAGCTACCTGCAAGAGAACCTGAAGACGGTGCTGAAGGCCGACTTCCTGCACGTCTATGGCAACAGTCTGATCGTATCCGTCGTTTCCGTCGTTCTGGCGACGCTGACGAGCACATTGATCGGCTACGCGGTGGCGAAGTTCGAATTCAAGGGCCGCAAGTGGCTGCAGACGTTTGTCATTCTGACGATGATGGTGCCGACGCAGGTCGGTCTGATCGGCTACATTATCGAGATGCGGCACCTCGGCGTCGGCAACACGCTGTGGCCCGTCATTCTCATCTGGGCGGCGTTCCCGTTCGGTGCGTTCTTCATGATCCAGTTCATGCGCGATTCGATTCCGAACGACTTGCTCGAATGCGCGCGCATCGACGGCTGCTCGGAGCCGGGCATCTTCGTCCGGATTGTGCTGCCGATCATGAAGCCCGGTCTGGCGACGCTGGCGACGCTCGTGTTTCTGTGGTCGTGGAACAACTACCTGCTGCCGCTCGTGACGATCAACAAGTCGGAATGGTATACGCTGCCGATCTTTATTTCCAACCTGGGCATCGTGCACAGAACCGATTACGCGGCGCGAATGGCGGCTCTGACGATGACGACGATTCCGGTGCTGATCCTGTTTATCCTCGGCTCCAAAACATTCATGAAAGGGCTCACCGCGGGAGCGGTCAAGGGCTGATCCGGGAGGCGGCGCTTGCGCCGCCTTCTTGGCGCGTTTGGGGTGCCGTTGGATGGATGAGGCCGAGCAGATGGGAAGGCAAGTACATTGGACTAGGGGGAGAAAAAATGAGCAGACGGGAGACCGTGCTGGACGGGGAATGGGAGTTTCTGTTGGACCCGGAGGATCGGTATAAGGACGTGCCTCCGAACGCTTCCGCTTTCGGGAGCGGCAGCATCAACGTGCCCGGCTCGTGGGAGGAGCAGGGGTACGGCGCAGAGCCGATGTTCCCGCAGATCGATACGTGGACGAAGCTGCGGGAGTACGTCGGAGCGGGCTGGTATCGCAAAACGGTACGAATCGAAAGGATGGACGGTGGGACGCAGTGGGTTCTTGAGCTGGCGGGCGTTCGCTGGACGACGGAGTTGTGGGTGAACGGCTTATTCGTCGGGCTGCGGGACAGCTTGTCCGCGGTTCACCGTTACGAGCTTGGCGACGAGTTGTCCGAGGGTGACAACGAGCTGATCGTTCGCGTGGATAACCGGATGCGGCTGCCGCTTGGGGACAGCCACATTCATACGAGGCATACGGCGACGGAATGGGGCGGCATTACCGGCGGAGTCACGCTCGTCGAGCTTCCTGCCTTTGGGTTAGGGCGGGTAAGGCTGGTTCCGGATCCGCTTGTGGGGGTGTTTCGCTGCCGGGTTGAGGTGCTGGCCGGAGAGAAGGAGCGGGCGGACTGCGAGATTCAGGTTCGCTTTCAGGCTCCGAATGGGGAAGTGTTTTCGGCGCTTGCGCCTGTGGCCGTGGACGGGGAAACGGAGCTGGTCTGTGCGCTGGGCGACGCTCCGGCGTTCTGGTCGGATCGGCATCCGCAGCTGTACGAAGCGGAGTTTCTGCTGAAGCGGGGGGAGGAAACGCTGGACCGCGTTACGCGGCGGACCGGTCTGAGGCTGCTGACCGCCTCCGGCAAGCGGTTGGAGCTGAACGGCGGAGCGGTATGGCTGCGTGGCTACGTCGACTGCTGCGTATTCCCGCTCACCGGTTATCCGGTCTGGGACAAGGCGCACTACGAGCGGCAATTCCGCATTGCCCGGTCGTACGGCTTCAACCACGTGCGGCTGCACGGCTGGAATGCGCCCGAGCCATTCTGGGAAGCGGCGGACGAAGCCGGCATGCTCGTGCAGACGGAGCTTCCGCACTGGTCGGCGCACTATCAGCCGCGCGGTGGGAAGCCGCCGGAGGAGGTGGATGCCTTCCTGCAGGCGGAGCTGGAGCGCATCTACGAAAGCTTGAACGCGCATCCTTCGTTCGTTCTGTTCTCGATGGGCAACGAGCTGACGGAGGATAACGGGCACGAACGGCTGAACGAGCTTGTGAGGCATGCCAGAAGGCTTGACCCTACTCGGCTCGTCACGGACAATACCGGCTTCGGGCAGCTTCCAGAGCAGGATCGCGAGGGCGACTTCTTCATTCCGTCCTTTAACTGGCATGTGCCGCTGAAGACGGAGGAGATTGCCCTGCCTGAGACGAACCGCGATTTCTCGGCGGTTGCCCGGCTGACGGACAAGCCGGTGCTCGGGCATGAGCATGCGCAGTTCACGATGTACGCGAGGCCGGAGGAAAAGGCCAAGTACACCGGCGTACTTCGGCCGACATGGCTGGAGACGATCGAGGAGACGCTGCGGGCGAAGGGGCTGGAGGAGCGGGTCGGCGAGTGGATCGAAGCGACCGGCGTTAACCAGGTGCGGGCCTTGAAGGAAGCGATGGAGCGGGCGCGCCGTACGCCTGGAGCGGCGGGCGTGCAGCTGCTCGACATCCGCGACTTCCCGGGCCAAGGCCACGCGACGACGGGGCTGCTCGACGTATTCTGGGACAGCAAGGGGACGATCGAGCCGGAGCGGGCGCTCGACTTCAACGGTCCTACTGTGCTGCTGATGGCCTGCGAGGGCCGCACGCTGTTCGCGGGCGAGACGATGGACGTTCGCGTGCTGCTGTCCCATTACGGCGAGGAGCCGGAGTTGAGCGGTCGTGTCGGGTGGCGGCTAATTCGTAAGGGACGCGCTCTGGATGAGGGCGGATGCGGCATGGATGCGCCGGTCGGCGCGGCTCTCCTCAGCGAAGGAGAACTGATCGTCGCCGGAGCGGCGCGCGGCAGCGTGGAGGAGAATGGAACGGTGCGAATCGGCCTGCCTGCGGGAGCGGAGGCGTCCGAGCTCGTGCTGGAGGTGTGGTGGGCGGATAAGGAACGGCTCGTCGAGATTCGGGAAATCCGCAACATCTGGTCGTTCTGGTCATTCCCTCGGGTTCGATATGAGAATGCCGAGTCGATCTGGAGCAGCGCGCCCGCTCTGAAGACCGCTCTGTACGGCGCTTCCTTCGAACCGAACGCCAAATTCGATCCTTTCGTCTATCCGTCGCGCAAGGGCGTGAAGCTGGCTATCGTCGAACGACTCACGACAAATGTGCTTCAGTACCTGAACGGCGGAGGCCGGGTGTGGCTGCTGGCGGGAGAAAGCGAATTGTACGATGCGCCGATGACGAAATATTTGCCGGTGTTCTGGAACTATCTGATGTTCTCCGAGCAGGCCGGGGGCACGATGGGCGCGGTCGTTCGCCCGCATCCCGCGCTCGGACGGTTCCCGCACGACGGCCGCTCGGATTGGCACTGGTATCATCTGTTCAACGGAACTCCGGCCATCTGCCTGGATACGGTGCCGGAAGTCAAGCCGATCGTCGAGATCGTCGACAACTTCAACCGCGCCAAACGGCTGGCAAGCGTATTCGAAGCCCAAGTTGGGCAGGGCAAGCTGTTCGTCACAACGCTGGCCTTCCGCTCGCCGCCCGACTGGAAACGCCCCGAGAGCGCATACCTGTTCGGCGAAATGCTGCGCTATCTGCTCGGCGACGATTTCCGCCCTTCTGCACGCATGACCGTCGGCCAGTTGCTGGGCTTGTTCCGCTTGCGGGGGATTCATTCGTTTCTTTAGGATACGTATTATACACAAAGCCGAAGACCCTCCGATTGTGAGCGCGGTCTTCGGCTATTTTTGTAAAAGAGCAGCTGACCTGAATAAATGGGTTTCAACTTAAGCACCTTTCTAAGTAGTAAATTAAGTAGTAAAGTTAATAAAGGCAAAGGAGAGGACACCTTCATTTCTCGCTTTGTCAAAGATTGAATACACCAAGGGGCTGTTCCCGAAGCAGGGTCGTACGACCTGCTTGCGGAACAGCCCTTTGGCCTTATTGGATGAGCCGACGATCAAATCGCGTTAGGAACGCCGACGCCCGGATCGACGTCCGCTTCGTAGTCGACGCCGTCCGTCTCGAAGCCGAACAGTTGGAAGAACTCGCGCCGATAGCCTTCCAGATCGGTCAGTTCGTAAATGTTGGCCGTCTCGATCCGATTCCAGATGTCAGCCACTTCTTTCTGAACGTCCTCTCTCATCTCCCAGTCGTCAATCCGGATGCGGCCCGCTTCGTCCACCGGAACGCTGTCCGCGTTCGCAGCGTACAGGCGGTCGGCGAACAGGCGATACATCTGCTCGATGCAGCCTTCGTGAATGCCTTTCTCCTTCATGACTTTGTACAGCGCCGAGATATAGAGCGGAACGACCGGAATCGCCGAGCTGGACTGCGTGACGAGCGCTTTGCCGACCGTGACGTACGCGCGCCCGCCGCCTGCCGAGAGCTGTTCGTGCAGCTGCTTCGCCGTTGCTTCCAGATGGTCCTTCGCTCTCCCGATTGAGCCTTGGCGGTAGATCGCCTGAGTCAGCTCCGGCCCGATGTAGGAGTACGAGATCGTCGTTGCATCAGGAGCAAGCACGCCTCCCTCCCGCAGGGCGTCGATCCACATCTGCCAATCGTCGCCGCCCATGACGTCTACGGTTGCTTGGATTTCTTCTTCCGCAGCCGGCTCCAGCGTTACCAGGCTCACTTCCCCGTCATGGAAGTTGACGGTTTTGTTCGTATAAGGCTGCCCGATCGGCTTGAGCACCGACGTGGACGTCTCACCCGTGCGCGGATTCGTCCGGCGCGCGGTGGCTACGCTATAGATGACCAGATCGACCTGGCCGAGCTCCTTGCGGATCAGGTCGACCGCTTTCGCTTTCGTCTCGTCCGTGAACGCGTCTCCCGTGACGCTGAACGACTTCAGTCCGGCTTCTTGGGCCGCGGTCTCGAAAGCTGCGGAATTGTACCAGCCCGCAGACGCGGTTCTTCCCCCGGAGCGTTCTCCTTGCCGGTAGACGCCGACAGTATTGGCTCGGGAGCCGAATGCGGCGACGATGCGGGCCGCGAGGCCGTAGCCTGCCGACGCGCCGATAACGAGCGCGTTGCGGGGGCCTTGGATCGCCGGCCGGGCTTGGACGTAATCGATTTGCTGACGGACTTGCGCGGCGCAGCCTTGCGGATGCGCGGTCGTGCAGATAAAGCCGCGAGTTCTTGGTTTGATAATCATTGTGCGTTTTCCCTTCTATGCTCGATTGCCATAACGTCTATTTTAACGAATTTTCGCGCAAACGGAAACTCCGGAGGGAGAATGCCCGTCCGGCTCTCGTATTCTCTTTTCCCCGCACCCGGTTTCGAAAGATTAAGAGAAAATTAAGGATATCGCCGCCGCGATTGGTTACCCTAATAAGGTACCTCTAAAATAAATAAACAAACCGGGAGCAGGAAAACCATATGAACGCAATAAACAGGGAAACCGGACCTTTCAGGGCTCAGGCCGCCGTGTCGAGACCGAGGAGACGAAGAAAAGGACGGACGCTGCTGGCGGTCCTGGCGGTTGCCGCGGCGATCTATGCGCTGATAGAAGTCAAAATGATAGAGAGGCTGCTGCCGATCGAATGGTTTCGAGAGGTGCCGCCTGTGACGGGCTTGCATCCGGTCGTCGCCGAGAACAGGGACCTGCTCGTCGCACAGAGCCAAGCCATCGGCATCGACGTGGTCGTTACCGACGATTTTCGCAGCGAAGAGGAACAGAACGCTCTGTATCGGAAAGGACGCGGCGAGGAAGGAGCGATCGTCACGCAGGTGAAGGGCGGGGGCTCTTATCATAACTACGGCCTTGCCATCGATTTTGCGCTGCGGATTCCGAGCGGGGACGTCATCTGGGATTTGAAGTACGACGGCAACGGCAACGGGCAGTCGGACTGGATGGAGGTGGTAGCCATCGCCAAGAAGCTGGGCTTCTCGTGGGGAGGGGACTGGAAGTCGTTCCCCGATTATCCTCATCTGCAGATGGACTTCGGCTATTCGATCGGCGAGCTGCAGCGGGGATGGAGACCTCCTCAGCCGGAATAGAAAATTGCTGCAACCGCGCGGAGTCGGGTTGGAGCCACGAATGGGTTGGCTGAGTTGCTGTAAGCGCGTGGGGTCGGGTTGGAGCTGCGAATGGGCTGGAGGAGTTGCTGTAAGCGCGTGGAGTCGGGTTGGAGCCGCGAATTGGGTTGGTTGAGTTGCTGTAAGCGCGTGGAGTCGGGTTGGAGTAGCGAATGGGTTGGAGGAATTGCTGTAACCGCGCGGAGTCGGGTTGGAGCCGCGAACGGGCTGGAGGAGTTGCTGTAAGTGTGCGGAGTGGGGTTGGAGCCACGAATAGGCTGGCTGAGTTGCTGTAACCGTGTGGAGTCGGGTTGGAGCCGCGAAAGAGCTGGAGGAGTTGCTGTAACCGCGTGGAGTCGGGTTGGAGCCGCGAAAGGGCTGGAGAAGTTGCTGTAAGCGTGCGGAGTCGGGTTGGAGCCACGAATAGGCTGGCGGAATTGCTGTAACCGCGCGGAGTCGGGTTGGTCTATTGATCGTCTCAAGAGGGGGCGGCTCTTGCGGCAGTCGGCGAATTTTGAATGCTAGCGCCCTTCCCGATCGAGTATAATGGATATATCCATATGAACAGGGAGGATTTACCTTGAACCATCATCAACACGATTCGCAGCGCTACGACTACATTCCGCCGCCGCCCGCCTATACGCCGCCGAAGACGAACAGCAAGTCCATCGTGGCTCTCGTACTGGGCATTTTAGCGGTTTCGCTTCCTTACATAGGGTTTCTGATCGGCATCGTCGCCATCGTATTCGCTTCGTTGTCGCTGAAAGAAATCAAGAGGAACGGAGAACAGGGGCGGGGCATGGCGATCGCGGGGCTTGTCTGCGGCATCGTCGGCACGGCGATCTATGCCATTCTCTTGCTCATCGTCTTAATCGCGCTCGTGAGTTTCGCCGGGGCGACTTCGTCCTTTGGCTAGCAGCCGATAAGGAGGGCGACCTATGGTTGCGTCCAGACTTCCGCGTTCCGCTTACGCTTTTGGCGTTATCGCGCTTCTGATCGTTGCCGCGAACTTGGCGACCTTGCGCGTATTCGCGCTGAGCGAAGAGGAGCCTATGCTTGTGTATGCCGCGATGGCGGACTTCATGCTCGTTATTCCGTTCTTCTACTGGTTGATGGTGCTGCGGCGCCGCGGCCGCTCGATCGCGGGCGTCATGGCGCTGCCGCTGTTGGGAGCGGCGGCGGTATGGTTGCTCGTGCCGCCGGGGCAGAGGGGGATGGTATGGGGAGCTGCGTGGCCGGTCGAAGCGGTGATCGTCGCTGCGGAGCTCGCTTTCGTCATCTTCGAAGCGAGAGTCGTATACAGGCTGATCCAAGGCTACCGGGTCGCCGCCCGGAAAGAGAAAGATACGATGGAAGCTTGGCGGATCGCGCTGCGGTCCAAGTCCGGCGAAGGCGAAGGTGGCGGTGGAGGCAAGCTGGCCTCGATCGTGCTTCATGACATCGGCATGCTCTACTACTTGCTGTTCTCCTGGAGGAAGGGCCGGGCGAAGACGGGGAGCGGCTCCGGCCTTCCGTTCACCTATCATCGCAAGACGAACCAGATACTGTATGCCGCCATTCTGACGAAAGTCATTGTGTTCGAGGGAGTTGCCGTGCATCTGCTCGTCTCCCAGTGGTCGCACCCGGCGGCCTGGATATTGACGATCGCCGATCTGTGGCTGCTGGCCTTGATTTGGGCCGATTGCCGGGCTTCCGCCCTTCAGCCGGTGAGAGTGGAGGAGGACCGTCTGCGCTTGCGGTACGGCCTGCGCATTCAAGCGGACATTCCGCTGGCTTCGATCGCCGGCGTTGCGAGCGCGGGCGAGCTGCATCCGGAGCGGGAGGAGATGAAGCAGGCCCTTGGTCCCGTCCTCGGCACTCCTAACGTCTGCATCGAGCTGAACCGGGAAGAGAAGGCGGAGGGGCTGCTGTTCCAGCCCAAACCGGTGCAGCGACTGTACCTGACTCTGGACGAACCCGACGCCTTCGTGAGGGAATTGGAAGAGCGGATGGGACGCCGGACATAATCGAACAAAAGAGAGGCTGCCTCATAAGTAAGGGTGTACAAGATTATCGATGAAAAAAAGAAGGGCATCTGTCTCCTGGAGACTGCCTCATACGGTCCTGAAATCACCGCTTAACGGGTTTACCGTTCCCATTTCAGGATCGTATAGCATCGGAAGGAGATAGATGCCCAGGGAACTTTCATCGATAATCGTTCGGTACGCCGCTGTTTACTTATGAGACAGCCTCTTCGCGTTCATTTTTTCTTGTCCAGCTCGGAATGGAAATAGTCGCGCAGCTCGGCCGCTTTCCTCGGATCGGTCAGCGGAATCTTCTCGCCGAGATAGCTTTCTACGAAAGCTTCCCAAGTTTGCGGCTTCTTCTGCGCCAGCATTGTTCGAACCGCGTTCTTGACCAGCCTCCGTTCCTTCGAGTTGGAGAACTGATCCTTATACTGCTGCTTCAGCTCGAAGATCAGGTCGGAGAAAATTTTGCGGAACACCTCGGACGTCATCCGCGCGTCGTCGAGCGCGCGATGCGCGGAGCCTTCGGCGACGATGTCCAGATCCTGCAGCGCGGCTTCGACGCTGACGTCGTTCGTCACTTTCTTATAGCGCAAATAACCTTTCAGCAGATCGAAATAGTGGACACCGGTCCAGTAGCTCTCGTTCAGCTTATGCATGCGCGTATCGAACACGATTCGCTTGACGTCCTCGCCGCCCCAGGTGACGAGCAGGAACGAGTCGACGTCTCCGAGCCATTCTTCGAATTCCGCGATGACTTGGGGGAATCCCGGAGCGACGTCGATCTCGTGCTGGGGAATTCCCGTTTTCTTCTTGATGAAGTTGTTTAGTTTGGAGAAGTAGACCGGCTTGATCAGCGACGAAAATTCGTCCACCGCCTTCAGCGACTCATCCAGCCGCACGGCTCCGATCTCGATGACTTCCATGGGCAGGTCGCTGGCGAACTTCCGCCCGTTAAATTCGATATCGAGAATAATATAGTTCAAATTCCAACCCCCGCTCTCTGACTCGCGTTTTCCATTTTACCAAAAACCCGAGCGCTTCGCTCGTTTTATCGGCGGATAAGTGAAGTGTTCTTCGGATAACACGCCCACGACGGCGGCTCGGAACGGCAGAAGGATCGGACTGGATTTCTAACCCGGAATCGGTTATGATTTTCGTATAAAATGAAACGTAGTTTCATCAAATGAAACATAATGATGGAGGAGTGGGCAGTTATGTCGTTCGTTTTCCTGGGCGTGGATCATGTGCAATTGGCGGCTTACGAGGGATGCGAGACCGAGGCGCGGGCATTCTACGGCGGCGTGCTCGGCTGGCCGGAGCTCGAGAAGCCGGAGAGTTTGCGTGCGCGCGGCGGAGTCTGGTTTCAATGCGGCGCGCATCAGGTTCACATCGGCGTGCAGAAGGATTTCGTCCCGGCGCGCAAGGCTCATCCGGCGTTCGAGGTGAATAACCTGGACGCGCTGCTCGCGCGGCTGGCGGAGCGCGGCGTGGCGATTACCCCGGACGACACCAGGGACACGGAGAATATGCGGCGGGCATTCGTCAACGATCCGTTCGGCAACCGGATCGAATTTCTGGAATGGGGGGAAAGCGGAGATGAATAGCAAAGAGCGGTTTTCCAGCAGAGTCGATACGTATACGAAGTACCGGCCGAGCTATCCGGCGGAAGCGATCGATTACTTGTACGGGACGGTCGGTTTGAGCGAGGCGTCGGAGGTGCTGGACGTCGGGGCGGGAACCGGCATTTTCTCCAGACTGCTGCTCGAGAGAGGCAGCCGCGTGACGGCGGTGGAGCCGAACGAGGCGATGCGGGAAGCCGCGCTGGAGGCGTCGCGGAACAATCCTCGCTTCAAAGCCGTCCCCGGATCGGCGGAAGAGACGGGCTTCCCGGACGATTCTTACGACTTCATCGTGTCCGCTCAGGCTTTTCACTGGTTCGACCGGACCGCGGCTCAGAGAGAGTTTCACCGGGTGTTGAAGCCGGGCGGCAAGGCGATTCTCGTATGGAACACGCGTCTGACCGAAGGGACGCCGTTCCTCGAAGGCTACGAACGGCTGCTTCAAGGACTCGGAACGGATTACGGGCAGGTGAACCACCGGAACATCTCGCATGAAGCGCTGATCGGCTTTTTCAAGCCGGACGGGATGACCGAGACGCGATTCCGCAACCGCCAAGTATTCGACTTCGACGGGGTCGCGGGACGGCTGCTCTCCTCCTCGTACAGCCCGCAGCCGGGACAACCGGGCCATGAGCGGATGATGCAGGAGCTTCGCGATCTGTTCGATCGCTGCCAGGAGAACGGCACGGTTGATTTCGATTACGTCACCGAAATCTACTGGGGAGAAGTGTGAGCGAAATAAGTCCGCGCGGGCGGTCAATGCCGCGCGGATTCATTTTTTTCCAAATTTGATATTGACATAACAAACGACAACGCCTAGAATGAGACAATGTAATGACAACTAAACCAATCGGAATTAATAAATATCGACCAGTTCACTGGAGACCAAACAAGCTAGAGGTTTGGTCTTTTTTGTTTGCATAAAGTCCGATTGGCCGAGAGAGCGGGTGATGGCACGCAGGTGGAAGATAGGCAACGAGAAACGGCGGAAGGGGACGAGAGCGCCACAGGCTTCTACGCCAAGGCGATTCTCGAACCGATCTATCGGCAGGCGCAGGAGCAGCTGCTGGCGCCGATGAACGCCGTCAACAAGGCGCATCTGATCATGTTGGCGGAGCAGGGGGTGATCGGGGACGATGAGGCGCGCACCGTCGCGGCGGCGCTGCTCGGACTCGATCTGAAGAAGCTGGGAACAAACAGGTACACGGGGAGGTTCGAGGATCTGTTTTTCGAAGTCGAGCACGAGCTGGCGGAGGCGGCGGGAGAGGCCGCGGGCAATCTGCACCTGGCCAGAAGCCGGAACGACATGGGCATCGCCGTCTACCGGATCGCGCTGCGGGAGAAGCTGCTGCGAACGCTGGATGCCGGCATCGAGCTGAGATGCCGGTTGACCGAGTTCGCCGGCAAGCACGTCGGCACGCTGATGCTGGGCTATACCCACACGCAGCAGGCCCAACCGACGACGATGGCGCACTACGTCCTGGCCGTATCCGACTCGCTCGCCCGCGATTTTCGCCGACTCAGGGCCGGCTACGCGAACTGCAACCGCAGCAGCATGGGCGCGGCTGCGCTGACGGGTTCGGGCTTCGCGATCGACCGGTTCCGCGCGGCGGAGCTGCTCGGCTTCGGCGGCGTTATCGACAATACGTACGACGCGGTCAGCGGAGCCGACTACGTCGCCGAGGCGGCGAGCGCCGCATCGCTGGCTGCGGTGAATCTGGGCCGCTTCGTCCAGGAGCTGCTGCTCTGGAGCACGCAGGAGTTCGCGGCGATCCGGGCGGCCGATCCGTTCGTGCAGATCAGCTCGATCATGCCGCAGAAGCGCAACCCCGTCTCGATTGAGCATGCGCGCTCCCTGCTGTCGAGCTGCGCGGGCGATGCCGCTACCGTATTGACGATGATCCACAATACGCCCTTCGGGGACATCGTCGACACCGAAGACGATCTCCAGCCGTACGCCTGGAGAAGTCTGAGCACGCTCGAGACGGTCTATCGCCTGCTGGCCCGGATCGTCGCCACGTTGGAAGTGAACGAGCGCGCGCTGCAATCCCGGGCCGAAGCGAGCTTCGCTACGGCAACGGAACTCGCGGATACGCTGGTTCGCAAGGAAGGCGTTACGTTCCGGGCGGCGCACGGCGTCGTCTCGAGGCTGGTTCGGGATGCGTCCGCCGAAGGGTTGACCGTTCAAGATCTGACGACGGAACGGCTGAATGCGGCCTCCAAGGCCGAGATCGGCCGCGAGGTTCGTCTGACCGCGGATGAACTGGCGGAAGCGCTCGATCCCGCGCACTTCGTTGCGGTGCGCAAGCTGCGGGGAGGGCCGAGCCCTGTGGAGGCGGAGCGGGCGCTGCGCGAGCAGGAGGAGAGATGGGAGAGCGAGATGGCGTGGCTCGATCGGGAGCGGGAGCTTCAAAGCGGCAGGGCCGCCGATCTGGACGCCATACTGACCGCCTGGCTGCAGCCGCGCGGATAGGGAGGAGGAACGGCCGATGTTCAGAGGCGGATTCAAAGTGTTCGATATCCACGGCCACATGCCCTATCCCTTCCCGAAGCTGTACGAAGCGCACGATCAGATCGCGGAGTACGGCAGGGAACGGGCAGAGCGGATGAGGCTGACCTGGGATTTCGGCTCCGCGGCGGCGGACACGGAAGAGGAGACCAGGCCGCTGGCCGATCGCTGGAAGGACGAATTGGATAAGTACGGCATCGGAGGGCTGAACTTTCTGACCGGCCCGACGAATGACGAGCTCGCCGGGCAGATCGCCAGGGCGCCCGACCGGTTTACGGGCTTCGCTTCGCACCCGCTCGAAAGGCCGGATGCGCTGGCCGAGCTGAAGCGGGCGGTCGATGAGCTCGGCTTGAAGGGCTACAAGCAGTTCGGGCCGCTGACGCCGATCTCGTACGACGACCCGTCGATCCGTCCGATCTGGGCGTTCCTGGCGGAGCGGGGGCTGCCCGTGCTGATTCATTTCGGGATGCTGGGACATGCCGGCGGCATCGTCGAGCACCGGAACATCAATCCGCTGGCGATCTTTAACGTCGCGCGCGAGTTCACGGATATTCCATTCATCATCCCCCACTTCGGGTGCGGTTACTTCCGGGAGCTGCTCCATCTGTGCTGGAGCTGCCCGAACGTATACGTGGACACGTCGGGTTCGAACCAATGGACGAGATGGATGCCGTACGAGCTGAATCTCGAAATCCTGTTTCGCAAAACCCGCGAGCTGATCGGAGCGGAGCGTATCATTTTCGGCACCGATTCGATGGGCTTTCCCCGGGGTTACCACTATCGTTACTTGCAAGATCAAGTCAGAGTCGTTCGCGACCTCCGTTTCCCGGAGGAAGACATAGAGGCGATCTTCGGCGACAACGCGAGAAAGCTGCTGGGGTTGCCGAATGCATCGACCATTTCGGATAAAAAGGAGAGGAAAGAAAATGAATCAACCTTTGCGTCAAGGTAAGAAGCTCTCGCTCGTTCTCGCGGCGATCCTGGCCGTATTGACGGCTTGCGGAGGCGGCAACAACGGGGGAAGCAACGCGTCCCCGTCTCCATCCCCGTCGTCAAGCGCAGCGGCGTCGCCGCAAGCTTCCGCCAAGGAGGAGGCGTCTCCTTCCGCCAGCGCGGAGAAGGTGACGATCGAATACTGGCAGTACGAGTTCCCGGCCAAGGTCGAGCTGATCAACGAACTGATTCAGGAGTTCCAGACGCTTCATCCGCACATCGCCGTCAAGCAGACGAACTTCCCGTACGACCAATACAGCCAGAAGGTCGCGACGCTCGTTCCGGCCGGCAAAGGTCCGGACATCATCAATCTGTACTACGGCTGGCTGCCGCAGTACGTGGCCTCCGGCTACCTGCAGCCCCTTCCGGAGGACGCATTCCCTCCGGCGCAGATCGAGAGCGACTACTACCCGCTCGTGAGCGCCGCCAAGCTGGACGGAGCGTATTACGCCATTCCGACGGCCGTGCGCACGCTGGCGCTGTTCTATAACAAAGATTTGTTCGCCAAAGCCCAGATCGCGCAGCCTCCGGCAACCTGGGAAGAGCTGGTCGAGTCGGCCAAGAAGCTGACGGAGAAGGATGCCAAAGGGCAATTCGTTATCGAAGGCTTCGCCTGGGAGCCGGGCTCCCAGCTTCATCACTGGTTCCGCGACGGATTGCTGCCGCAAGCGGGCGGACAGGATCTGAGCGAGGACCGCAGGAAGGTGCTGTGGGACGAATCTCCGGCGGGCCTGGAGGCGTTCCGGTATTTGCTCGACTTCGCGATCACGCACAAGACGGGCATCAACGGATTTTACAACGACGACAGCAACGCCTTTAAGACCGGACATGCCGCGATCAACGTGGACGGCTCGTTCCGCCTCGGATCGTTCAAGAAGGACGCTCCGGATCTGAACTACGGCATCGCTCCGCTGCCCGCGTACAAGAGTCAGTCTGCGCCGGCGTCCTTCTGGGCGAACGCCATTCCGAAGAACGTGCAAGGGGCGAAGCTGGAAGCGGCCAAGGAGTTCCTGAAATTTCTGACGAGCAAAGAAGTCCAGGAGAAATGGGTGGAGAAGGTCGGGGAGCTGCCCGCGCAGAAGGCGGTCGGATCTCAGGACAAGTACGCGGGAGACGAGAAGCTCGGGCCGTTCATCAAGCAGCTCGACTACAGCAAGGCGCACTTCTTCATCGACGAGAACCAGGAGCGCTCGCTGATCGTGAACGCGACGAACGAGGTGCTGCTCAACAACGTGCCGGTGGAGCAGGCGTTCAAGGATCTCGTGGCGAAAACCCAAAAAATCTACGACGACTACTGGGCGAAGCAAGACAAAAAATAAACGCGGGACGGACGGCCCGGGGTTCGCCCCCCGCGCCGTCTTCCGGCCAACGGAGGCGATAATCCGTCATGATCGCGCAGGCCATTCGTCTGACCGCCCGCAAGAGCCGGGAGCTGCTCGGCATTCGGCTCTCGTACCGGACGCAGCGTTACGTCTTCATCTATCTGGTGCTGGCGTTTCCTCTGCTTTATTTTCTCGGAACGAGGCTGCTTCCGATTCTCTACGCGTTTAACGTGAGCGTCCGGGAATGGGATTTGCTGTCGCAGGAGAAGCCCTACGTGGGCTTCGCCAATTTCACCGCCTTGTTCGAAGATGAGGTGTTCCGCAAGTCGATCGTCAATACGCTGATTTACGTAGCAGTCGGCGTTCCCGGGCAACTGGCCGTGGGCCTTGCCGTTGCGCTGCTGCTGCATAACGTTCGGAGGTTTCGCGGCTTGTTCCGCACGATCTATTTCATTCCTTACGTGACGAGCGCGGTCGCCGTCAGCTGGGTGTTCCGCTGGATTCTGATGCGCAACGGCTGGCTGAACGAGACGCTGCTCGGCCTGGGGCTGGAGCCGCAGCTGTTTCTGCAATCCCCCCGGCAAGCGATCTATCTCGTCATTCTGACGATTATCTGGCAAAGTATCGGCTTCCAGATGCTCGTATTCCTTACCGGTCTGGAAGGGGTTCCCCGCATGTATTACGACGCCGCCGCGATCGACGGAGCGGGGCCTTGGCGGCGGTTCCGGCATGTGACGCTGCCGCTGCTGAATCCGGTCATCGTCTTCTCCGTCGTCATCGGCGCGATCTCGTACTTGCAGACGTTCGGGCAGGTGCTGAGCATGACGAACGGCGAGCCGCTTAATTCGACGAGGACGATCGTTCTTCACGTCTACGCGCTTGCGTTCCAGCGCTTCCAGATGGGGAGCGCCGCCGCGGCGACCGTCATTCTGTTCGTCATGATTCTCGCGCTGACGCTGCTGCAATTCAAGCTCGTCCGACGCAAGGTCGAATACTAACCACGATCATAAAAGGAGGCCGACGACTTTGAGCACGCAGATCGCCGCCCCTCGCGTCCCCGCGCGCGGCAGTCCGTCAGGAAGCCGCCTGGGCTCGCTCGCAAGCTACGTTGTGCTGACGTTGGGCACGCTTGTCGTCATTTTTCCTTTTCTATGGATGATCGCCACTTCGTTTAAGCTTCCTCAAGACCTGTACAGCCTGCGGCTGATACCGGCGACGGCGACGTTCGGCAATTACGCCGAAATATTCGAGAAAGCCCCTTTCTTCTCCTGGATTGGCAATACGGTATTGCTGGCGCTCATCACAGTGACCACCGTCATCGTCTTCGATACGATGGTCGGCTACGTGCTCGCCAAATTTTCTTTTGTCGGCAAAAGCGTCATTTTCCTGCTGATCATCAGCACGCTGATGGTGCCCACGGAGATGCTCATCATCCCTTGGTACCTGATCGCCACGGAGCTTGGGTGGTCCGATACGTACTGGGGAGTGCTGTTCCCCGGCATCATTACCGCCTTCGGCATCTTCCTGATGCGGCAGTTCATGGAGTCCCTTCCGTCCGAGCTGCTCGACGCGGCCCGAATCGACGGTCTGAACGAATGGGGGATCATGGCGCGCATCGCGATTCCTTTGGTGAAGCCGGCCATTGCCGCCTTGACGATTCTGACGTTCATCAGCAGTTGGAATCAGTTTACCTGGCCGCTGATTGTGCTCCAGACGGAGGAGCGGTTCACGATCCCGGTAGGCATTCTCTACTTCTCCAGCGAGCTGAAGGACTCCGCAAGCTGGATTCTGATCATGACCGGCGCGACCGTCTCCATCCTTCCGCTGATCGCGTTGTTTCTCGTCTTCCAGAAGCAGATCATTCGGGGGATTGCGCTGAGCGGCATGAAGTGAAGAATAGGCGTCGGAAAAATGGAGAGCCGTCCCCGATCATCTGAAGATGATCCGAGGGACGGCTCTTGGCGTGCTTGGGGAGACTTGGGGATCGGGTCAAGATTGGCTGGCTTCGATCGCTTGGCCGAGGTCGTACAGAATGTCGTCGATCGCTTCCGTGCCGACGGACAGACGGATCAGTCCTTCGGTCACGCCCGTCGACAATTGCTCCTCCGGAGACAGCTGCTGATGCGTCGTGCTGGCCGGATGGATGATCAGCGACTTGGAGTCGCCGACGTTGGCCAGATGCGAGAACAGCTTCACCGCGCCGATGACTTTCTTGCCGGCCTCCGCGCCGCCCTTGATGCCGAAGCTGAGAATCGCGCCTTGGCCCTTCGGCAAGTATTTCTTTGCCAGATCGTAGGAAGGGTGGCTTTCCAGACCGGGATAGTTGACCCATTCGACGGCCGGATGGCTCTCCAGGAATTTCGCCGCGGCGAGTGCGTTCTGGCTGTGGCGCTCGATTCGCAGGTGCAGCGTCTCTAGCCCTTGCAGCAGCAGGAACGAGTTGAACGGAGAGAGGGCCGCGCCGTAGTCGCGAAGCAGTTGGACGCGGGCTTTAATGATGTAGGCCAGATTGCCGACCGCTTCCGTGAATACCGCGCCGTGATAGCTTGGGTCCGGAGTCGTCAGGCCCGGAAACTTGCCGCTGGCCTTCCAGTCGAACTTGCCGGAATCGACGATGACGCCGCCGATCGTCGTGCCGTGGCCGCCGATGAACTTCGTCGCCGAATGAACGACGATGTCTGCGCCGAAGTCGATCGGCTTCAGCAGCAGCGGACTCGGGAACGTATTGTCGACGATAAGAGGGATTCCGTTCTCGTGCGCGATCGCGGCGACCGCCTCGATGTCCAGCACGTCGCCCTTCGGATTGCCGATCGTCTCGGCGTACAGCGCTTTGGTCTTGTCGTTGATCGCCTTGCGGAAGTTCTCCGGATCGGACGGATCGACGAAACGAACTGTAATGCCCAGCTTGGCCAAGGAATGCTGGAACAGATTGTAAGTGCCGCCGTACAGACTCGTCGCCGATACGATCTCGTCTCCGCTGCCGGCGATGTTCAGAATCGAGTAGGTGATGGCGGCTTGGCCGGATGCGGTGGCAAGCGCGCCTACGCCGCCTTCGAGCGCCGCAATCCGCTGCTCGAACACGTCGGACGTCGGGTTGGTGACGCGGGTGTAGATGTTGCCGAACTCTTGCAGCGCGAACAAGCTGGCCGCATGGTCCGTATCGCGGAAGCCGTACGAAGTCGTTTGGTAGATCGGAACTGCCCGAGCGTATGTTGTAGGATCGATCTGCTGTCCTGCGTGAATTGCCAACGTTTCGGGTTGAAGCTGTCTTTCTGCCGTCATAGTGGATTCCTCCTGAAATGGTTTTTTCCGAGCTTGCGACCGCCCGGATACGCCAAAAAGGCATCTTGCCTTAAGCGCGCGATGCGCCAATAGCGAGATACCTTCAGCGGTCTGGTAGGTACGACGTTTAATTCCGATTAATTATATAGGATTAAATGTATATTACCAACATTTGCAGATTTCGTCAACTGCCGATTGCGTTTTCTCCAGAAGATTTACGCAGACAATTTTCCTATATTTAACTGCCGGGGCGGTTTGGATGCTTTCCCGACTGGGGATCATGATATAATCTCATTGCGGACTAACATAAAGGAGATAAGCGCCTATGAGGTTCGGATTCGACATCGACGATACTTTGCTTAATTTGCGGGAGCACGCGTTCCGGACTTACAATGCGAAATTGAACCGGCAGGTGGGGATCGAGGTTTTCCATGCGTTAACCTGCATTCCGATTCACGAGGCGTTCGGGCTGTCGGCCGAAGAAGGACGGGAGATGTGGAATCGCCACCGGGACGAAATTTACTATTCTGCCCCACCGTTCGCGGATGCGGTCGAAGTGCTGCAGGAGCTCGAGAGGCTCGGGCATGAAGTGTACTACGTGACAGCCAGGAAAGCCGAGTACTGCGAGCGCACGAAGCTGGTGCTGATCGAGGCGGGATTCCCGGTCTCGGAAGAGCGCTTCTACTGCGGAATGGACGACTTGGACAAGGTTCACATTATCCGCGAGTTGGAGCTGGACTATTATTTCGACGATAAACCGAAGGTTCTGGAGACGCTGAGCGAGTTGAAGGTCGCCTCCTACGTGAAGGACAACGCCTACAACCGACATATGGATATGCCGAGAATCGTCGATTGGCGGGAACTGCTCGAGCTGCTGCCCGCTGACAATCGCTGACCGTATCTGTCAGTGATTGTCCTATATAATGAAGGGAAGAAGCGAAGGAGGCGATTATGGCGATGGATTGGAACTATTACGACACTTTCATTACGGTAGCTCCGGATTGCTCCGCGGAGCGCGGCATCATCCCGCCGGAGAAGAAGAACGGCAGGACGAAGCCGTGCATCGAGTATGATCTCGTCGCGAACAACCCGTACAAGTATACGCAGGAGGAGCTGCTCTTTCAGACGTATGTTCTGCATAAGGAGATTCCGCAAGAGGAGCTTGAGGCCCGGGAGGCGGAGCTGCGCGCCGAGTTCTTCTCCAAGCCGACGGCCTGCCTGCGCGCCTCGTCGCTGCCCAAGAAGTACGGCTGGGGGCTGCATTTTGATTCGCAGGGCAGGCTGGCGCTCGTCCCGCGGGAGTCGGCGGAGTACGATCGACTGGCCGACGGCGGCGAGCCCGGCGTGAAAGTGGTGGCCGCCATGCGGAGCAGCAAGAAGTGACGCTGCTTCGGGGCTTCAGCCGAGCCGAGGGTCTAAGACCCCGCGGAGAGCGGCGAGGGGGCCGGATCGTCCAGATCCGGCGCCGGCGAGGCCGCCTGGCGAGCCGATGCGGATAAACGCCGAGGGAATCCCGTAGATGTTGAAGAACGGGATCCTGTTACAGATCGGCGCCTTGCCTGGCTCTTTTCAGCAGATCGATTTGCCTTTCCAGCTTTTGCTGCGCTTCTTCCAGTATTTTTCTTTGGTCAATGATTTCGTTTCGTTTTTTCTCGTATACTTGCAGCAGCTCTTCGCAGTACTCCCCTTTATCCTTCTCGTCTGCTTCCTGAATTTCGGGGTACTCGCAATACATGATATCCCTGATCTGGTCTGTAGTCAGACCCAAGGCCAAATACAGTTGTATGGTACGAACGGTTTCAACCGACGCCTCATCAAACTCGCGATAATTATTGGCCAGCCGCGAAACGGGGAGCAATCCCTTTTTCTCATAATGGCGAATGGAGCGTATGCTGGCCCCCGTACGATCTGCCAATTGCCTGATTTTCAATAAAAACTGCTCCTTTACATCATGTATTGCTTTCCCCTTGATCGAAGGTTGCGGCGATGCCTATTAGCTAAAGACATGCAAGTGTTCTGCAACCCATTGCGCGAACGTTCGGGCATTTCTGCGGGTCACTTCCGCAACGGTCGGCACTACAGTGTACGCTTCTTTAGGCAGATTCTCGTGCCAATCGTGTACGTAATCGATCATCTCATCCGGGACGCCTGCTTTTTTAAGCCGTTCGCGAGCCTGTTGCTTCGTAAGTTCGTTAAATCTAATGTCCCGGTCGAGCGCCGCTGCGATGATATTCACTTTATCGCGCGGGGTCAAAGCTTCAGGGCCTGTCAGTGTATACGTTTTGCCGGCATGCCCCGTTTCAGTCAACGCTGCCGCCGCTACTGAACCGACATCCGCCTCGTGAACGATGGCGTTTAAGGAATCGGCGAAAGGTTCCTCAACGAGGCTTGCCGTACGGATGGACTCGGCCCACGACAGCGTATTGGACATGAATTCGCAATAAGGCTGTATATGCGTCCATTCCAGATTGCTCGCTTCGGCCGCGCGCTCCACCGTTCCCTTCACGCCGCTCCACAGAATGGCAACGCGCTGTACGCCTGCTTTTACAGCCAGGTCAATGATTTCGTCTCCGGTCTGCAGAGGGGCGCCGCCTCCGCTGCTGGTCATCAAGTAGATGCCCTTGACTCCTTTCAATACCGGTGCGAGCGTCTCCGGCGCCGCAAGGTCTCCGGATACCTTCTCTACTCCTTCAGGCAAGACAGCTTTTGCCGTTGCGGGATTACGAGTCAAAGCGCGCACTTGTTGTCCGGAGCGAACTAACTGATGAACGATATGGCGGCCTACATTTCCGGTTGCGCCTGTTACTAGAATAGTCATTGGGTTTCTCCCTTCGGTTCTTGGTTTTGGAACAGATCGACGCCCAGCTCCTCAAGAACGTCGATTGCTTTCTCAACGGGCAGTCTCAGTAAGTTGAACTCGCGGTCAATCACTTCCCGAACCTCGCTGCGGTTGGCCAATATACGCTTTTCGACCTGCCCGCGGCTGTTCCGGATGCTCAGCACATTGTTGACTAATGAAAGCGATCGATCTCGATCCAATTGCCAAATTTGACAGCGTAAGAACGAGGTGAACAGACTATTCGGCTTGTAATAGTTGGCGATCGCTTGCTGAAAATCATCGAAGCAGTACGTTTTACGGATATCGAACGTCCAATTCAGTTCAGTAAGCAGCTTTCCGTCCACTTCTCTGTTGTACGTGTACGTACCGGGTTCATTCCCCGGGAGCAACCTGATTTCTATACCGCCGAATCGGGATACCTGATTGGGGTCGCTCTCCAATCGCACAGGATCGAAAAAAGGGGCTCCGTTCCCGCAATCGACGTACACTTCTTCCTGTCCATCCGGGAGTCGGACGAGCAGCCCGACGTGCCCGCCGCCCAATAAAGCGTAGCGGCAGTGGAATCCAAGCCGGTTCAGCAATTCAAGGAGACTGCTGTTTATGACATAGCACGTTCCTCCCATATGATACTGAACGAGTTGCTCCACAAACTTCTTTTCATCCTGTTGGAGATGTTTTTGCCTGTGGTAAGCTTCAAAATTCATTAAGGTGCTCACGTTCTCGAAAGGAATACGATTTAGATGGGCCGTGCAAATCGTTTTTAAGTAGGCATAAGAAGGCTCTTGAACCGGAACTTGAATGTAGTTCAAATAATCGATCGCCCATGGAGGTAACGGCTTTTGTATCACGATCATCTCCCCTTCCGTCTGTTTTCAATCCAACGGTAAGGTGAGTATAAACTGTAACACTAGTGTGATAGTCAAGACGGAATGAGAGTGGTTCTGGAATAGAGCGGGAGAGGGGGCGAGAGGCTGTCGCATAAGCACTTTAAGTTGCTCTGAAAAATGATCGAAGATAAATGTGCAAGGGGTATGTACCTCCTTCCGATGCTATACGCTCCTGAAACCTGAATGGGTAAACCCGTTAATCGGTGATTTCAGGAGCGTATGAGGCTTCTCCAGGAGGTACATACCCCTACTTTGTCTATCAATCATCTCAAGCAACTCTGCCTATGGGACAGCCGATTCTCGCTTAATTGAAGCGGATTTCCCGCTGTTCGCATTCCGGGGCGGCAAAGCTCAGCAAGCGTTCGCCTTCTTCGGCGAGAGCGTCCCGGTCCTGCGGGCTCAGCGGGCGAAAAGGAGTGATGACGAGCGCCGCGGAACCGCGTTCCCGAACGAGGCTCCACATTCCGGCGACGAACCCGTCGATCAGGAACGTCGGGCGAATGATTCCGTTGATCGTGAATACGCGCTTGCGATCTTCCTCGGAAATGATGCGCGCCCGGTCGGCATGCGACAGCAGCACGTTGTCGAATTCGGCCACAAAGCGCGGAGAAATCGGAATATCCTCGTCGGGAAACGGCGCATTCGGCACGTCGAACAACTCGCGGCCTTGCTCGTCGCGGAAAACCTGCAGACGGGGGCGCATTCGCTTGACGACTTCGCCCAAGCGCGTCAGTCCGCACCAGGCTTGCATATCTTGAACCGTCGCGGGGCCGAAGGCGGCCAGATAGCGCTCCAGCATATGCTCCAGCGAGTCTGGACCGGCTGCAGCTTCTTCGCTTCCGAGCCAGACCTTCACGGTCGTATGGGCGGCCGGGCCGCTCTCGCCCCACAGCCCGCGCGGAGGCACTTGCACGAGAGAGAGCAGCGTGCGCGCGGCGGCTCCGAGGACGCCGACGTCGCGGCCGTGCCAGCGGTTGTCCGAGGCCAAGCGCTCTCCGATTTCCTGGAAGGTCATCGGGCGCTCCTCGATCAGCTTGCGGGCGGCTGCCGCCAGCTCGGCTTCGTCGACTCCTTCGAGAAGCTTGCCATGGGTCGCCTTGAGGCCCCGATCCATCGCCGGCTGCACGAGCGGGCGCAGAGCCAAGGCGTCGCGGGCGGAGACGAGATGGATCGTCGAGCGCATGAGCGCAATCCGCACCGCTTGGCGGGATCGGATCAGCTCTGCCAGCTCGTCTTGGCGAAACCCCTCAAGCCTTGTCCATAAGCCGAAATAGGGCGGAGTCGGGGCTTGGGCTTGCATGCCGACGAGATGCTCGATTGCTTCCATAGCGGAGAGGCTACGACGGCGGACGAGCATCTGACGTTCGAGCAGCGTGCGATTGAGCTGCCGCCGGCTCAGCACGGGGGCTTGTCCTGCGCCCGTACCCGCAGCAGAAGGATGATTGGTCATCGATTAAACCCTCCTTTCTAATCTACTCCGGCTCCCGAAGCCGCCGCATGTACTCCGTCACCTTCCGGTCTTCCTCCAGCGGATACGCGCAGCCGAGCTTGTCCGCTACAGCCAAGCCCGCGGCCCGGGTCAGCCGCCCCGTCTCGAACAGCGCGTCCCAGATACTCTCCGGGTCGCCATCCGCATACGTGCGAGCGTAGGACGTCCACAACTCCTCCGGCAGAAATCGCTCAAGCCAGCGCCCCGCCTTGCCGACGTTCACCGTCCAGCCGTTGTTCATGCCGACGTGCCAGCTCAGCAGCTTCACGACCGCGTCCCGCACGACGGCGTCGAGCATGAACTTGGCGTACGGAATCTCGCCTCGTATTAACCCCTTCGCCACATTGGTAGAGCACCACCAAATCTCGTTGAACGCCTTTTCCACCTCTTGCTTATCGGGCTTCACCGTCACGTAGGATCGATCGCTCGGAGGCGCTACCTCTCCCATACGTCCGTCCTTGTCCAGCAGCACCTTGGTCAAGCTGTCCTCGATTGCGGCCACCGTATCCGCGCGGCGGAAGGACAGGTCGATGCGGACCCCGTCTTCGAACAGCATCAGGAAAATCTCCCAATCCTCCTCGTCGTCCTCGGCTTGATTGTGCTGCATGATCATCAGCTCGCCGAATTCGGCGGCAATCCAGCTCTGATTCTCGGCGAACGAGGCGATATCCGTCACGCCATAGATGACGTCATAGTCCCGCAATTCGTCCTGCTCGACGTTCGGGTTGACGCGCGAGCCGTTCAACAGCACGACGCGCACCCGCGCATCCCGCTCGGCGAAGGCCAGCAACCGTCCGAACACTTCCTCTTCCTGCCTCATGACAACCTCCGCGATTTTCTGTTTTCTTCAGTCTACCGGAACAAGCTTTTTTTTCCAACAACCGCTTTACTCTGGAGTTACTCCATAGTTTAAGATAGAGGAGAAACGAACCTATCCCATTCCTGCAGCCCATTCGGGAAGGAGACGACGGAGATGGAGTTTATAAGAAGGGTAGCGGGCAACGCCAGAAAAGCGTTTCGTTTTACGAGCACGGGATTGTCGTTAAAGGAAAAGTGGAGGCTCGCGCTCCCCGGTCCGATTCTGTCGGTCGGAGGTGTGCTCATCCACAACGTCTTCATCAAGTATTACACCGATATTATCGGCCTGAGCCCGACGATGGTCGGCTGGGTGTATGTCATCTATAATATTTGGAACGCGATCAACGATCCGTTCATCGGCGTCTGGATCGACAAAATGAGGCACCGGCCGAGGCGAGGCAAATACGTCTACGTCATGCGCGTCACCGTACCGTTCATGATCCTCTCTTCGTTCGCGATGATGCTGTCGAGCCCGTCCTGGGACGAGTGGATGATTTTCCTGCTGTATACGGTGGAATTGTTCATCTACGATACGGCGGCAACGGCCTACAGCATCGCCTATCAATCTTATACGCTGATCGCCGCTCCGACGAAGGAAGAGCGCGTCGACGTGAACATTATCCAGAACTACGTCTCTCAAGGGATGTCGTTTCTGGTGACGATGATTCCGACGATGCTGCTGGTCGGCGACGGCAAGAGGGAGGTTATTCTCCCGATCTTCTCCCTGGTCATCCTAGCGGAGTCGATATTTTTCGCACTGGCGCTAAGGGGGCTGAGGGACGACGCCAAAATGTACGAAAGTCTCGAAACCCAGCACTTCGACCTCAGAGACGTATGGAAAGAGGCGTGGCAGATCATCAAATCCCGTCCTTTTCTCTCGTATATTCTGTTCTCTATCATCACGGTCGGGCCGATCGGTTTCTACTTTACGCCGTTCTTGTACTATATGGACGACGTCATGGATGTAAGCGGTCTCACCGCAACGATTGTCGACGTGAGCACGCATGTGGCCGTTCTGCTCGTGCTTCCCGCGGCAGGTTATTTCATCAAGAAAAACGGTACGAAAATCAGCGTCTACTGGGGAACGCTCACCGCGGTGCTCGGGTACGTCGGGATTTTCCTGGCTCCGAACATCTGGCTGGCCGCGATCTCCTATACGCTGGTCGTGTTTACGGTCAACTACATTCGCACTGCGGCTGCCCCCATGGGCGCGCTGATCATCGACGAGAACGAGAGGACGACCGGAGTGAGGAAAACGGGACTGTTCAACGGGTTATTCTCGGTGTTTACCGTCGCTTTCTCGAGCTTGCAGACGGTGATCTTCATTAATATCATCGGCAAGTACGGGTACGACGGGACGGCGGACGTCCAGACGGACTCGGCGGTGTTCGGCATTCGGCTGGCGGCGGGAATCGTTCCTCTGGCCGCAGTCCTGCTGGGGTTGATCCCTCTGGCACTGTATCCGTTCGATAAGAAAAAGGAAGAGGAAATTTCGGCGTTCAGCAATCGGGCGAGGAGAGGAGACGGGGTTTAGATGGACGATCTGTCGTTGAGGTTGAGTTTTACGATCGGGGAAGTGTCGCAAATTCTGGACATTCCCGTAGATACGCTGCGCTACTATGACAAAATCGGGCTGCTGGCTCCGCATGTTCGCGATACGAACAAGTACAGGTATTACGATCTGGAGCAGTTCGACTCGCTGATCACGATCCGTATGCTCAGGGCGATGGAGGTGCCGATCGAGCGTATCCAGGAGCTGCTGAAGGAGCGGGAATTGACCGGAATTCAAGGGCTGCTGAAGGAGAAAAGAACGGACATCGACCGCAGATTGGCTTACTTGAACCGGTTGTCCGGCAAGCTCGATTCGCTGCATGCGAAGCTTCGCAAGTTCGAAGACGCCGAGACGATCGAACTGGTGAGAACGGAGCCCGCCTGGGTGCTGCTGACCGACTCGATCATGGAGAGCGGCGACCGTAAGCTCGGAAGCCGGGTTCAGGAGCAGGTGCGCCGTATCCGCGAGCCGAAGGAATGGGTGGCCTTCTGCCATATTATCTCTATCGTGTCGCAGGATAATTTGCAGGCTGGCCGCTACCACAACTATTTGAACAACGGTATCCTCTCCACTCATCCGATGGACGGAGAGGGAGAGACGTTCCGGAAGCTCGAGTCGTTCTACTGCGCCAGAAAATACGTCGTCATCGGCAAGGAAGAATACGAGAAGCTGGACGAACATTACGAGCATATGAAAGCTTTTATCGCCAGAAGAGGTTTTCGGATCGCCGGCCATTCGCTGGAAATCAATCTGTACAACCAGTACGACCGTCACTATATCGAGATTCATATTCCGATCGCGGAGAAATAAGGAGGTCATTGTCCATGAAAAAATTGTCGGCTCAAGCTCAGCGCATCGTCAACGAGGACGGAGCGCACGTCATTCTTCACGGCGTCAATCTCGTCTGCAAGGACAAGAAGAAAGGGTATGTGGAGCCTTGCGACGAGAGTTTGTTCGCTTGGTTTCGCGAGCAGGGCTACAACGTCATAAGGCTGGGACTCATCTGGGACGGGGTTGAGCCCGAACCGGGAGTGTACGACGACGTCTATCTCGGGAAGATCAAACAGCAGGCAGCCTGGGCGCAGCAGAACGGAATCTACGTGTTCCTCGACATGCATCAGGACCTGTACAGCTCGTTGTACGGAGACGGGGCTCCGGCCTGGGCGACGCTGCACGACGATCTGCCGCATGCGGAGGGCCAGCTCTGGAGCGACGCCTATCTGGAGAGTCCGGCCGTCAATCGGGCATTGGACCGCTTCTGGGACAACGCCCCGGGGCCGGGCGGCGTGGGCTTGCAGGATCGTTATGGGGCGATGTGGCGGCATGTGGCCGAATTTTTCTCCGACTGCCCGAATCTGATCGGCTACGATCTGATGAACGAGCCTTATCCGGGGACCGACGGGCAAGAGGTGCTGGGCGCGATTATCGCCGCTTACGCGGAGAAGGTGCTTGGGCTGGAGGACGCCGACGCCGGGCAGCTCGGGGAGCTGTGGTTCGACGAGGAGAAGAAGCTGGAAGTGCTGGCCGGCATGGCGAAAATGGAAGTGTACCGTCCGCTCGTGGAGAGCGCGGCGGAAGCGTGCCAACGCTTCGAACGGGAGAAGCTGTCTCCGTTCTTCGACAAGACGGCCGCGGCGATCCGCGAGATCGACCGGGAACGGATGCTGCTGTTGGAAACGAGCTATTTCGCGAACATGGGCATCGAATCCGGCCTTCAGCCTGTGGCAGACCGATCGGGGAATAGGGAGGCGGGTATGCTCTACGCTCCGCACGGCTACGACCTGGTCGTCGACACGGATCACTACGAGGCGTATAACCAGGATCGCGTCGACCTGATCTTCGAAGTTCATCGCCGCGTTCAGCAGCGGTTGAACGTTCCCGCCCTGATCGGGGAATGGGGCGCGTTCAACGGAAATCCGGCTACGCATGGCTTGACGCGGGCCATCGTCGCCTTGTTCGAAGGATATTTGTGGAGCAGCACGTATTGGTGCTGGACGGACGGCTTTAAGGAAGCCCCGTACGCCTCGGCGCTTAATCGGGCTTATCCGCAGGCGACGGGCGGAGATCTGCTCCGCTATCGCTACGATTACGATGCCGGACGGCTGGAGATGGACTTCGTGCCGAACGGAGGGGAGACGGTCATCTACCACCCGCAAGCGGCCCGCCTGAGCGGCAGCGATATTCTGATCATCGGCGCGGACGGCTGCTTGACGGAGATCCGGCCCTACGGCGGCGCGCAGGGCGGACTGGTCATCGTGCGAGCCCCGCAGGGCGAAGCTTCCGTGTCCGTAAGGGTCGGCTGAGGGAACGAAGTTATTTCATAACCATGACGGGGACGGGGGAGTGCTGAATGACGTTATGGCTGACGCTTCCGACCATCAGCTCCCGGAACGCGCCGAGCCCGCGGCTGCCCATGACGATCAGATCGCAGCCATTGCGATCGGCATAGTCGAGAATGGCCTGGGCCGGCGACCCGGCGAGAATGACGACGTCGGCTCCGGGCACGTCCCCCAGACGTCTCTTCATGCGGTCGATGATCTCCTCCCCGTGCTTCTTCACCTGCTCCTGATAGGATTCGGGCTGTGCGAAGGTCATGTCCGCCACCGTAACCGGCTGCAGGTTAATGACATGGGCGACGGTGAGCCGGGTTTGCGCTTCGGAACGGGCGAATTGTACGGCCTTGTCGAGCGCTCTGTTCGCCGGATCGGAGCCGTCGTACGGAACGAGAATATGGTTGAAAATCATGCGAAGTCCCCCTTAATCGTTATACAGTCCAATTTACCCTGAAGGGGGATGCGCCAAACGCTCATGACGGGGATGCGCGTGTACCGACGATGATCGGGTCGCAGTTGGCATCGGAGTCGCGCCCGGAACTATGGTATGATACGGTTAACGTGTTTTACTTATAGTGACGAAGAGGGTTGGTATCGGAATGCATCTGTTATCCGTCGAAAATATATCGAAGAGCTACAGCGACAAAATATTGTTCGAGAACGTGACGTTCGGCGTCGAGAGCGGGGACAAAGTCGGCATCATCGGCGTGAACGGCACGGGCAAGTCGACGCTGCTGAAGGTGATTGCGGGCCTGGAGCCGCCGGATTCGGGCCAGGTGTCGATCGGCCGCTCCGTCGTGCTGCGCATGCTTGCCCAGGACCCACAGTTCGGGCCGGAAGAGACTGCGCTGGAGCACGTGCTCGGCGGCGACTCTCCGCAGCTCCGGGCGGTGCGCGAGCATGCCGCGGTGCTGAAGGAACTGGAGCTTCGCCCCGACGACTCCGGCTTGCAGGGACGGCTCATCGCCGCCAACGCGAAGATGGACGAGCTGAACGCCTGGCAGTTGGAGAGCGAGGCGAAGACCGCGCTGACGAAGCTGGGCATTCTGGACGTGCACGGCCAGGTGGCGGCGTTCTCGGGCGGCCAGCGCAAGCGCGTGGCGATGGCGGCGGCGCTGCTGCAGCCGTCCGACGTGCTTATTCTGGACGAGCCGACGAACCATATCGACAACGATTCCGTCGCTTGGCTCGAAGGAATGCTGCAGAAGCGCAAAGGCGCGTTGCTGATGATTACGCACGACCGGTATTTCCTCGACCGGGTCAGCAACCGGGTGATCGAGCTGGATCGCGGCTCGGCGTATTTCTATGAAGCGAACTACAGCCGGTTTCTGGAGCTGAAGCTGGAGCGGGAGGAGCGCGAGGCTGCCTCGGAGGCGAAGCGTCAAAACCTGCTGCGCAATGAGCTGGCTTGGATTCGCCGCGGAGCGCAGGCTCGTTCGACGAAGCAGAAGGCGCGGATCGACCGCTTCGAAGCATTGAAGGAGCAGGGGCCCAAGAGCGCGGCGGGCAAGCTGGACGTGTCGGTGGCGTCGGCGAGGCTCGGCAAGAAAATTATCGAGATCGAGCATTTGCGCAAAAGCATCGGAGGCCGCGAACTGATCCGCGACCTGAGCTACATCGCGGTGCCGGAAGATCGCGTGGGCATCGTCGGGCGCAACGGGAGCGGCAAGTCGACGCTGCTCAAGATGATCGCCGGCAAGCTGCAGCCGGACGGCGGGCGCGTGGAGCTGGGACCGACGGTGAAGCTGGGCTGGTTCAGCCAGGAGCACGAGGAGATGGACGAGTCGCTTCGGGTGATGGAGTATATCCGCGAAGGGGCCGAACAGGTGAAGACCTCGGATGGCTCGACGATTTCCGCGGGGCAGATGCTGGAGCGGTTTCTTTTTCCGCCTGCGGTGCAGTGGTCCGTCATCTCCAAGCTGTCCGGCGGGGAGAAGAGGCGGCTGCAGCTATTGCGGGTGCTGATGAACGCGCCCAACGTGCTGCTGCTGGACGAGCCGACCAACGATTTGGACATTGCGACGTTGACGGTGCTTGAAGACTATTTGGACGATTTTCCCGGCGTCGTCATCGCGGTGTCGCACGACCGTTATTTCCTGGATCGGACGACGGATCGCATTCTGGCGTTCGAGGGGGACGGCGTCGTTGCCGAGTATACGGGCAACTACTCCGATTACGAGGCCACTGCCGAGAGGCGGGAGGCGGAGAAGCAGGCGTCCGCGGCTCCGGTCAAAGCGGCAGGGGCGCCGGCGGGCGGCGAGGTCCAGGAACGCAAAGACCGGCCCGTGCTGAAAATGTCCTACAAGGACCAGAAAGATTTCGAGCAGATCGACGGCTGGATCGCAGAGACGGAAGAGGCGCTCGCCGCCGTAGCCTCCCGCATGGAAGAGGCGGCGAGCGATTCGGGCCGGCTGCAGCAGTTGATGGAGGAGCAGACCGCTCTGGAGGCTAAGCTTGATGCGCTGCTGGAGCGCTGGACGGAGCTGAACGAGCTGGCCGAGCAGATCGCGGCCAACAAGAGCGGGCGGGGCTGAGGTCGGCCGGCGGCCACATTCGCGGGAATAGCGGCCAGCCAGACCGCTAAAGGTCCGATCGTGCGAGAGGGCGAGCGGATAACGGCCTGTCAGACCGTTAAAGGTCCGATCGTGAGAGAGGGCGAGCGGGTAACGGCCAGCCAGACCGTTACCGCGCCGAACCGCTCATTCCCCCGGGTAGGAGAAAGCAACCTCGTGAATGCTGAGCTTGGCGCCGAGCATGATGCCGGAGCCTGGCTTCGGTGGTCCGCCGTGACCGGTTTGTCCCTCGCCGTGGCCGGCCGGACCTGCTGCTGAGCCGCCTTCGGGCTTCGGACGGGAGTGGGCGTGAGCTTGCTTGAAGGCGTCGCTGTTGACCCACCCTTCGAATGCCTCTTTGTTTTCCCACGTCGTGCATACTTTCAGTTCATCGTGTTCCTCCAGCGACTCGGTCAGCAGCTCCATGCGGATAAAGCCGGGCGCGTGTTGAACGCCCTTCGGATTTTTGAATCGTTCGGCGACTTCGGCAACATGGCCGGATTTGACGCGAATCGTATTGATGGCGACGATCACAGTCGTAACCCCCTTCGAGATTTAGATCAGCTTAAGTGTACCAAATCTCGCCATCCGCCGCTCGATGACTCCGACCGAACACCGATTTCGCTTCGCGCTGTTTCTACGCCATCCGACCGCCTGCTGCCTCAACTAACGCTACTTAGCTCTGCTCCTCGCCTTTCCTGCAGAACTACGCCTCCAGCCGAACGCCGATGTCCATTCGCTCGGCCTCCCGCCAATAGTGCGCCGCGACCGCAATGTCGAAAGCGGCCATGCCCATCGGATTGAAGAAAATCGGCTTTTCTTGCGCCAGAGAACGAAGTCCGTCAGAGCCAACGACCTCCGTCAGCGTCAACGTCTCCTCCTCTCTCAACCCCTCTTGCAGATGCAATTGCTCGACGTCGGTGTTCTCCCGGCAGACTTCCGGCCAGCTGTCGACGACGACTTGCGCTCCGGCCACGCACTTCGGCACGTAATCCCGCAGCGAGACGTTCAGCAGCAGCGAACCCGGAGCCGGGCGTTCATCGATGTACCTCGTCGGCGCAACGGTGCAAGTCACGATAATATCGCTCCCCCGGTAAGCCTCCTGCCACGTATCGCATATCGTCGTCTCAGCCCGTCCCGTCACGCTGCGAATCGTCGCCGGATCTATCCCGCGAGTATCGAACAGCCGCACGCTTTCCGCCCGATCTCCGAACATGTTCATAATCATTTCATGATGCATTCTTCCGATCGGCCCCCACCCGATCAGGCCGATCCGGCAGCGCTCGCGTCGCCCCAAGCGAAAATACGCCCGAAGCATCGCCGCGCTCACCGCCGCCGTTCGCAGCTCGTTCAGCCGCCCGCCGCACAGGAACGCCACGGGAACGCCGGTCCCGGGATCGTTCAGAACGATCGAGCCGTGCGCTCGCGGCAGCCCTCGCCGGACGTTGCCGGGAAAGCTGGCAATCCACTTGATGCCGCTCATCTCCGTATCGCCCCCGACGAAGGCGGGCATGGCGATAATCCGGTTGCCGGGCTCCCGGAAACGCAAATAAGGCTTAAGCGGCTGGACCGCCTCCGGAGTTCCCAGCAGAGAGGCCGTCCGTTCGACAAGTCCGGCCAGCAAGGGCCAATCCGTGCCGATCTGGCGGATATGTCCGTCGTTCAGGTAGATCATGTCCACGGTGCCTCCTTTTTCGAGTTAACGTAAAGCGGGGGCTGCGCACGGACCATTGAGCGCTCATGCGCACAGCCCCTGCACAATCGAGCGCAAAGCTGGGTCTTCCTCAAAGTTGGCTCACACATTTCCCGCCGTCCACTCGTCGCTGTACACCGTATCCAGGTACCGCTCCCCGCGATCCGGCAAAATCGCCGCGCAGACCGCTCCGGCAGGGATCTCGTCCTGAAGCGAGCGGATCGCCGCCAGCACGCCGCCGGAGGAGGCGCCGGCGAGAATCGCCTCCGAACGCAGCAGTTCCCGGCACGTTGCGACGCACTCCCGTTCCGTGACGTACACGATCCGATCGATCAGCTCTGGCCTCGCGATCGGAGGGACCATGGCCGCCCCAAGCCCGGGAAACTTCCGGGCGCCCTTCGCCCCGCCGAAGATCACGCTGCCCGCCGCGTCCACCGCCACAATTCGAGTAGGCGCGCCGCTGTCCTTCAACCGCTCCGCGCAGCCCCGGATCGTCCCGCACGAGCTGACGCCGCAGAACAAATAATCGATGCGCGGCAGCGCCTCCAGCATCTCCGGCATCGTTGTGTCGTAGTGGGCCATGTAATTGTTCGGGTTGCCGTACTGGTTCGTCCAATAGCAGTCGCCGATCTGCCGCTGCAGCTGCTTCACCCGCGCGATCCGGGCGGGCAAATAGTCTCCGCTTGCCGGGTCCGGAGAAGCGACAAGCTCGACCTCGCCCCCGAGAAGCCGAATGAGCCGCAGATGGCTCTCGGTCGTGCGGGGGTCTACGACGCATATGAATCGCAGTCCAAGCCCCCGGCAGAGCTGAGCGAGACTGACGGCCATATTGCCCGAGCTCGATTCGATGACGGTCGTTCCCCGGCGAATGTCCCCGGAACGAATCGCTTCCTGCACAATGCGCAGAGCGGGGCGGTCTTTGGCGCTGCCGCCCGGATTCATCATCTCCAGCTTGCCGTAGACGCGGAACGCCGCGTCCCGGAACAGCCGGCGCAGAGGCACGAGCGGCGTCCTTCCGATCGCGGCCCCTATGCCGTCAAGCGCATCCTCAGCGTTCATCAGGCCTGAGCCGTGTGCATCCATCCGCCGATCCCCTCAGTCGTAGAAGATTTTCTTTCGCTTGATCGCCGTTCCTTCGTAGGAAGCCTCCTCGGGTACGACCCGGATCGCCTCCAGAATGCCTCCCCGGATCATGGCCCCGATCTCGGGAATGCGCTCCGCCAGCTCCCGTTCGATACTTTCGTATACGGAGGGATCGGCCTGGCTCCGGCTGCCGACATGCACGGACAATTTGTTCTCCCGTACGCGAACGGCTACGTTGGCTTCCTTCAAGTGGCGGTAGACGACGTTCTCGATATCGTAGACGCTGATTTTTTCTCCATGCTTCAGCTCCGGGCCGATGCGCCGGACGATAGCTTCGAAGCTCTGTCTCCATTGCCCGTTTACGCGAATCGGACGCAAATCCCGGACGACGTCGTAGGTGACAAACCGCAATGCGGGAAACAGCTCGCGCACGAACGAAGTCAGCACAAGTACGGACTCGCCTTCCTGCAGCGGCTCCAGCCCTCCGCCAAGCGCCTCCGCCGGCACTCCCTCCGCCTTGATGCCTTCGGCGAACAGATAGCGCCCATGTTCGTGGGAATAGCCGGCGATGGTGCCGATCTCGATCGAGCCGTACGTGTCCGTGACGTTCCCCTCGTCCAGCCCGAGCCTTCCGGCTACGCTGCGGCGCCAAGCGGGGGCGGCGATCTCGCCGACCAGAACGACGCTGCGGATTCCGTAGGAGGCAGGATCGTCCTCGGCCGCATCCAGCAGACGGTCGAGAATCGAAGGCATCGTGTAGAGAACGTGGGGCCGAAGCGTTCTGAGGCGCTCCAGATGCCGGACGATCGGTTGCTCGAATGAGATGGAATCCGCCGTAATGCCGATTCTCGCGAATACGTCCAAGGCGGTGCCCGCCGCGTGGCCCGTTCCCATGTCCGAGAGCGCGGTAGAGGCGCCGGTCGGCGCGATCATGCGGCGGAACATTTCGGCTTTGATGCGAACGTAATGACTCTCGTCTTCCGCGGAGTAGAAAATCGTTTTCCGACGGTTCGTGCTCGTTCCCGACGTCCGGTAGGACGTCACCCGGCCGGCGACGCCATCCTCTGCGTAGGGCCGTTCGCGGCTATAGTAATACCGTTCCAGCAGCTCAGACGTCATCAGGGGAAGCCGGTCGATCGAACGAACCGAGAACCGGTCGATGCCCGCGTCCGCAAGCAGTTGACCGTACCAGGGAAACAGGCGAACGGTCCGGTCTATTTTATCGTGAAAGGGCGACGCACTCATGGCCATTCCTCCGCTTCCGCCTCCAAAGGTCGATAATCATAATATATGTGCGGGAGCGGCGCGCGTTCTTCCTTCGGGCAATAGGCCGTGGCCCTGCCTTCTCATGCGTGTTGCCCATACAGTATTCATAAGCGGATTGACCCCTACGGGGAAAAGAGGAGCTGACGAGGAAATTGAGCAGGCAGACGAGGATTACGAGCAAGTGGATCAAGACGAAGCTGCTGGAGGGGTCTGCCTCATTGGCTCTTCATATTCCGGCCACGAGGCGCCTGACGGCCGCTTCGCTCGGGCGGATGCTGAGCAGGCACGGCATGGTGTACATTAAGCCGGTGTCCGGTTCGTGCGGCATAGGCGTCATGAGAGTAGACCGGTCGCATGGCAAATGGACCGTGCGCGACGGAATCAAACGCCATGTTTTCCCCGGCTATTCGGCTTTGTTCGGGTGGATTCGAACGAGAATAGGCAGGGAGCCTTACTTGGTGCAGCGAGGCATTCATGTGCTGAGGCTGGGAGGGAGGCCGATCGATTATCGCGTCATGATTCAGAAGGGCCGCAAAGTCGGCTGGAAGGTGACGGGCATGGCCGCTCGGGTAGCGTCGCCCCGCAAGGCGGTGACGAACGGCAGTCAGGGAGGCAGCATCTACGAAGCGCGCGGGCTGCTGCGGCGCACGGCGGGAAACCATCGCGCCTCCAAGCTGCTGAGCGAGTTCGATCGTTTGGCGCATGCGACGGCCCGACGGTTCGACCGGGCCTACCCCCGGATACGGGAGCTCGGACTGGATATCGCCGTAGACCGGAGCAAGAGGGCGTGGATCATCGAGGTGAACACGCGGCCCGACCCTTGTCCGTTCACGAAGCTGCCCGATCGGTCGATGCTTCGCCGCATCGTCAGCTTCGCGCGCAGCTATGGCCGGACATATAACCTGGCTTGCCTGAAAGCGAAGAGAGGAAACCGCTGATCTTGGCCGCTCCGTTAATCAGTTGCTCGTAATATTGCCCTGATTAACGATGACGGTGCTGACGTCGCACTTGAGAACGAGACGGGGGTAATAGCGTTCTCTCCATGCAGCCAACTCTTCGTAAGGAAGAAGCCCCCTGAAGTGCTGTCCGGCACCCGTGGGATCGGATTTCGCTTTCTGCATCTTTTCATACAGATGCTCGTATCGGGTCCGAATCTGTTCGGTCAGTTCGCTGGCGATCTCGTTTTCGCTCTTGTCGTCGTGCTTCTCCTTGACGATGGCCGAGAGCTGCATCCGGGTATGGAGAACGGGGCGGCCGTCCACGATCGACCCGCGATGGCGGGTCGAGTTGCGGACGATGAGCAGGCTGGACGACTTCGTAATCTCCAGAACCGCGTCTTCGATTTGATTGTTCGCGATATTGACGAGCAGCGATTGCTCCGGTGGAATCTGCCCAACCATCCGATCCTTGCTCATTAAGGCGGAGCCTTCGAATTCCAGCATCGTCGAGGTGCCTGCACGGATCACCGGCAGAGCGATGTCCTTCGTCTCGGAATGGATCGTCTCGAAAGCCTGCCATAATGCCGAAAGCGTGATCTGCGGGTCCCATCCGGCGTTCTTGTTGAAGAAATTCATGAACGAGCTGCCGTTCTGCACGACGGAGTTTCCGGTTTTGCGCAGGAAGCTCTCCATGTCTTCGTTCGTGACGGCGAGCAGCGCCTTCATGGGAATTTCCTGCGTACGCATGGCGAATGCGATCTCGTCCTGAATTCCGTCTTCCGCGACTCGGCGGTCGAATAGAATCAGCTGCATGTGCGTGAGATCCAAGTTGCTTTCGATGTTCATGTCCAGATGGGAGATCGCTTTGCTCAGCGTAGCCGCTTCTGCGGATACGACCAGGATGCGGATGTTGCGGGCGGTAGGGACGGGCACCTGGAGCGATACTTTGTATTTGTCTTCCTTCCCGTACGAGATGCCCATGATGATGGGGAGCACGCGATGGTTGATGTCTTTGATGTCCCAGCAGCCCGGCAGCACCGTCAGCGCGCAGACCAGAGCAATGAGGGCGGGAAGACGGCGCGGTCGAATCATGGAGCGGCTCTCCTTCGCGACAGGATCAGACCTCTCCATAAGACGGCGGCGGGGATGACGAATACGGCCAGAATACGGAGCCAGGTTTCCCAGAACAGCATATTCTGCAGCCAGTCCCACCCGGGAATCATCAGTCCCCAGACGAACAAGGCGACGGCGGCTGCCGCGATTACCGGCTTCTCCGGGCATTTCGGAAACCGCTTGTGAACGATTCGACCGATCGACCAGAGCAGGAACGAAGCATGAACGGATACGAAGGCCATAATCGATACGGCGTAGAACAGGGTTACCCGGTCGAAAACAAGCCATAGCAGACTGACGCTGTCCATCGTGGCGAGAAAAGGGAATACGAGCAATCTTGCGGCGGGCGTTCCGAAGACGAGAATCGGAATATGCAGGGCAATCAGGCAGAGCGCCCAGATCGGCAGCATGGTCAGGAAGACGCCGCGCGGGCGCAGCGGACCCAGTGAGGGCAGCATGCCGATGACGAGGAACGGCGAGACGACGAACATGGAAGAATAGAATTCCTCCTTGCGCAAGAAGTCGAAGCTCGAATTCCACAAGGGGTAAAGATAATGAAAGTCGGCATTTTTGAAGCAACTGCTCAGCGCGAACAAGAGAACGGGCAGGAAGAGGGCCGAGAAGACGACGTTAGCCCGCAGGATGGAGTCCCCTCCCATAAAAGCGCCGAACATAAACAGCAGAACGAGCAAGGCAAGCAGCGCCCACATCGGGGTGTTCGCGACGAACATGATCCGAACCAGCTCGGCGAAACTTCTCATAACCATCAGCGAGACCAGCAGAAAATAGGCGACAAGAGGAGTCAGCAGCAGGAGCGACGCCACCTTCCCCAGCGGGATGAACAAGTCGGCGAAGTCCTTGCCCGGAACTCTGGCAAGCCCGGCCAGCAGCAGGAAGAGGCACAAAGCCTCGATGCAGATATAGACGACCGCCGGCTGCCAATGGGCGTAGGCGGTCGTTCGAAGCGTCGCATGCGCGTAGAGGAAGAAGATCAATCCCGTATGAGTCCCGACGATGAAAAGATAGATCGGCAGGCGGGAGGGGTTCCGTTGCAACGTTGACTCATTCCTTTCTTGGGGAATCGCGGGGCGGGCGCAAGCGCATCTACCGCAACCGCATAAACGGAATTCCGTACCAGCGGATGCTGCTCACGTACAAGATGAAGCCGATCAGACCTGCAAACAAACCCATTATTCCGTACATCGCGCTTAAGCAGACGATGGAGTATTTCAGGAAGCGGATCGTTAACGCGTTGTGGAATCCGACCAGCGTAAAGTTGGAGATCGTCGTGGCCGCCAGCACGATGATGACCAGGTTGCTCACGAGCTGGGCCTGCACAACGGCCTGTCCCAGAATGATGCCTCCTACCATGGTGATCGTCGGGCCGATGCTTTTGGGCAGGCGAAGACTGGCTTCCACGACCATCTCGATGATGAACAGCATGATGATGATCTCGATGAATGCCGGATAGGGCACGTCTAGTCGGCTCATCGCCAGAGACAGAGCAAGCTCGATCTTGAGCGTCTCCGGATTGACCGCGATCAGCGCGACGTACAAGCCCGGAAGCAGGAGCGCGACCAGCAAGCCGATAATCCGTACGGCGCGGATGGCGAGCATGAGCGGGTAAGGAAAATGCTTGTCGGAGAACATCGTAAAAAAGTTGCGGATGGACGACGGCGTAATCGCCGCGGTGCATTGACCTTCCATCAGGAGAGCGACCCTGCCTCGGAGCAATTCGTCGGACACTTGTTCCGGCAGTTCGGTGTTATACAGTGGAGAAATCAACTGCCAGCGCGTTCCCGTCAGCAGGGAGATGAGCGCTTGGTCGCTGCGAACCGGATGGCGGGAAGGGGCGCTTAAGCGTCCGCGGATCTCGTTCACCAGCTGCGGGGGCGCTTCGCTTCGCAAGTAGACGAGCGCAATGCGCTTGTCGGCGGAGCCTCTGAGGGAGACGTACTCCACCTGCAGATCCGCCGACACGAACGTTCGCCGAAGCAGTCCGACGTTCGTATTCAAGTCTTCCACGAACGCGGCGGAGGGCGCTCCCACAATAGTTTCTTCCTTCGGGAGATCGACCGCCCTTTTTAGCTCGGCAGGCTCGGATTCCAGTACGAAAGCTCTGGCACCGTCGCCGGACAGAACGGCCAGCTTGCCTTGGAGCAGCTTGCCAAGCAGCTCGGAAGACGGTACGAACTCCCCGAACAGGCTCGCGGCCAGCTCCTCGAACGAACATGGGGTTTCGGGAAGGCTGCCAAGTATTTCATAGCGGGTTCGGGCATGCTGAATCAGAGATTCAAGCCCCGCGATCCAGACGGGAGTTCCTCTGAGCACGAACGGTTTGATTTTCAAATCCTCTCGGCTTGCCGCCGCTTGCTGGAGATCGGTTAAGCAGGAATTGGCGCGCATGGTCGACAAGCACCTCCGGTTACTCCGTAGCATTGACAATGTTTGGGGAAACCACTCGGATTTTTTTTCGTATTACAGACAAGATGGACATGAAATCAGGGAGGAATAGGAATGAATTGTCCGGTATGCGACGATACACGCATGAGAGAAGTGGAGAAGAACGGAATTCTCATCGACGTCTGCCCGACGTGCAAAGGCGTGTGGCTGGACCGGGGCGAGCTGGAGAAGCTGATGCAGGACATCAGGGAAGTCCGCCAAGACTACAACGCCTGGTATTACGGCAACTCTCCGGGAGAGTACGAGCAGCAGAGAGGGGCGTATCCTCCGCAGCAGCAAAACTATCCTCCCCAGCAGCAACATTATCCGCCTTCGCAGCAGCATTACCCTCTTCCGCAGCAACCGTATCCCCAACACGGTCGTTACCCGTACAAGAAAAAGAAGAAAAGCGTCATGGATCTTTTCGGAGATTTGTTCGATTAAGCACCGCCAGACCATAACCGACCTTCCTACCAATCGGGAATTCCCGGTTGGTTTTTTTACATATATCAGACGTACACACCGCTGCGCGGCACCGCCTGCAGGCTCGCCCAATACGCCCGTCTCGCGGGCTTGTCCTCCCGTCGTCCCGTAGGTTCGCCGAATAAGCCCGTACAGCGGGCCTATCTCATCCGTCGTCCCACAGACTCGCCGAATAAGCTCGTCCGGCGAGCTTGTCTCAGTGGCGCATCTCCATGAACTTTACGAATCAGGAAGGATCTTCCTATCGGCTTGTCGAAAAAAGGAGGCATACATCGAAAAAGCAAAGGTTGTGTAGACATTGTTCTGTACGCAATGCGGACAAGAAATGCCTGAGCAAGCGAGATTTTGCGGCCACTGCGGGGCGCCGGCCCCCGTTCGCGCCGAGGCGGAACCTGCGGGAGAGACGGCAGAAAAGCAGTCGGAATGGCCGGAGAATCGACCGATGGATCGACAGGAGCCCGCGGCAGTTCCGAATCCGACCGACGATCCCGACGAAGAAGTCAGGGCGTTCGTTCAGCGAAACGCCGACTACTATTTGCGCAAGTGGAGCAAAACGGCCGATCCCGGAAAAGGCCTCGGTTGGAACTGGGCCGCGTTTTTCCTTCCTTATTTCTGGTTGGGCTACCGCAAACAATATGTCGCTCTATTCGGGCTGGCAGCCCTATGGCTGGCGATCGATATCGTGGATTTTGCCGCCGATCTGGGGATGAACAACGGAAGCATCGGGCTCTCTCTTTCGGTAGGGTGCGCACTCGGCGCCAACTCGTGGTATTACAGGTACGTGACCCGGCAGATCGGGAAAGTCAATCAACACCCGACGGCCTGGGATCGACCCGTCAAGCTTGAGATGCTGGCCAGAAAGGGAGGAACGAGCTGGAAGGGCGTATTTCTATCAATCGGATTGCTCTTGACGTACGTGTCCATCTATATGTTTGTCCTGTTTCCGAATTACGGCAAAACGGAGATCGAGTTCGGGCGTTCCGAATCCGGCGGTATCGTCAGGGAGCGAACGACCGTATTCGAGGAGGAGGCTCCTATTCATTATTCCTTCGAATTTCCGGGAAATGGAGGGCGTGTCGAAGTCGTGCTTGAAGTTCGGGAAGGGTCCACCAGTCAGGTCGTGGAACGCTGGCCGCTGGATGTTCCTCCTGATTGGCCGGGCGTACACCATAGCTTCTATGCCCCCGAAACGGGGAAGTACACGCTCAAGATCATCAAGGACGACAGGGTCATTTCCAAAGGGAAATTTACGGTGGAAAAGTAAATCTTCCGAGTTAAGTCGAGGGGCTGCCCCGTAAGTCCAGGCCAGTAAGCTCGCGAGGCGTGCGTATCACGCGCGACCGGGCTCGGCCCGGCGCAATAAGCGTGCGAGGCGTGCGTATCACGCGCGACCGGGCTCGGCCCGGCGCAATAAGCGTGCGAGGCGTGCGTATCACGCGCAACCGGGCCCGGCCCGGCACAATAAGCGTGCGAGGCGTGCGTATCACGCGCAACCGGGCCCGGCTCGGTGCAATAAGCGTGCGAGGCGTGCGTATCACGAGTAACCGGGCCCGGCCTGGTGCAATAAGCCCGCCCGGCGTGCGTATCATGCGCAATCGGGCCCGGCCCGGGCCAATAAGCGTGCGGTACGTGCGTATCACGCGCATCCGGGTCCGGCCGAGAACAATATGCGCCCGCCGCGTGAAGGCGCTAGTTGACGGTGAAGTCGGCCACGCCGATGGATAAATTAAATTGGCGGATTCGCGAAAGCGGGCGCTCCTGATACGGGAAGCTTCTTAGATCGCCGGACGCCAGCGCGTCTTGCAGCGCGGCATGCCGGCTCATCTCCTCTACGGCCGCGCGCCTGAGAGCGGCCAGTACGTCGGGGCGGGCATCCGCCAACTGACGCAGCTCGTCCTTGTCATCCTTCATGTGAAAGAGCTGCTCCCGTCCGCCGTTGGCCATGAAGATGTACTTCCAGTCGGCGTCCCGCACCATCACTTTGAAGCGGGGCGTGCCGGGCTGGCCGTACCAGCCGAACAGATGCTTGCGGGGAGCAGCCTCCCCGTTCAAGCTGCCGAGGACATCCGTTCCGTCCCGGGTCTGTCCGCCGCCCGCCGCGTGAGTCGCGATGGAGAACAGGTCGGTGAGGCAGACCAGTTCGTCGCGCTTCTCCCCGCGAGGCAGCCTGGACGGCCAACTGAGCAGGAACGGCACGCGCGCCGCCGCGTCGAAGAAGCTTTCCTTCTGCCAGGTGCGATGGTCGCCCATATGATCCCCGTGATCGCTGTAGAAGCAGATCAGCGTATTATCGGGATCGGGTCCGGCCTCCACGGCGTCGAGAATTTTCCCGAGGCATTGGTCGATGTACGTAATCTCGCCGTAGTATCTGGCCTTGAGCGCGCGGGCTCGGGGATCGTCGATGTCCTCCGCCCAGATGAGGTGGTTCATCCAGCTCAACTGTTCGTCCATCAGGTCGACGCCGGGATCTCCCCGGACGGGATTCGGCATCGCGTCCGGATTGTACATGCGGTTGAACGGAACGGGCGGAGCGAACGGCGGATGAGGCCCGATGAACGAGACGAACCCGAAGTATGGACGCCCGTCCCCATCCCCGCCGCCGCGAATCTGCTCGACCGCCCGGTCCGCGACCCACGCTTCGACCGTCAGCTCGGCCGGAAGCGGGCTCGTCTGCGGCATGTAGTACATGTCGGTGCGCTCTCCGTGCAGTTGTTCGAGATGCGCGTACTCGGAATGCTCCCGGGCTATGAATTGCGCATAGTCGTCCCCGAGCCATTGCTCCTCGTCGTTCATCAATTCTTCGGTGCGCAGCTGCACGTCGTACCCCAAATCCTCGTTCCATGGGTCGGTGTGGAACTTGCCGATGCCAAATGTCCGATATCCCAAGCCCTTCATCGTTCTCGGCAAATACGGTCCGCAGCGCTCTTCCATGGCGGCGGGCTGACCCTCTGCCAAATTCAGCCCCTCGTTATCGTAAAATCCGGTATGGTAAGGCTCTCTCCCGGTTCGGATCGTGTATCTGGCCGGCACGCACACGGGACAGGTGGAGTAGGCTTTCTCGAAGCTCAGGCCGCGCGCGGCGAGCCGGTCCATATTGGGCGTCCGGACGATGCCGTTGCCGAGGGCGCCGACGGAGTCCGCGCGAAGCTGGTCGCACATGACGAGCAGGATGTTCGGTTGTTTCATGAAGCGGACCCTCCCGTCGGTTTATTTCTTGATGCCGTAGTTGTTCGCTTCCGTCCAGTCGTTCGTCGTTTTGGCGCTGGCCATCCCTTTATTCCATTCCGCGTTCCACTCGGAGGTCAGCTTGTCGATGTCGACAGAGCCGCCCAGGTAGAGCTGCAGTGATTTGACGAGGAAGTCGGAGAATTCCTTGATCGTGGCCGGACCGGTATAGTTGGCCCGCCGAATGTCCTCGTTCTGAAGCACGAAGCCCTTCAGCTTCTCCGGCAGATCGGCGTTGTTGATCGTCGGCAGCAGGCTCAGGTCCGAGGCCAGCTTTCCTTCGATCTCCGGGGAAGTCAAATATTGAATGAGATCGATCGAAGCGTCCAGCTTCGCGCCCTTGGCGGTCGTCGAGACGGCCCAGGATTCGTTGGCGGCGCCGCCCAGAACGACGGACTTCTCCATCGCTTCGGGGAATTGCGCTTTCGTAATGATCGGAATCGGCATGCCGCCGTATTCGAAGCTGCGGCCTTCCATGTCTTCCACGAGCGTCAGATCGGCCGAGTTGAGCATGACCATGGCCGCTTTGCCGGTCAACCAGAGCTGTTGGGCGGTTTTCTCATCGATGCCGTTGAAATCCTTGTTCCAGTACTGGGAAAACTCCTTGAACAGCTCGAGTCCGTCGCGGAACGGATATTTGGCGTAATCGATCAGGCCGAGGTCGGTGGCGCGGGCCAGCTCGTTCTTGATGACCAAGTTGTCGCCGTCCACGTCCATCTGCTTCCTGAGCTGCTCGTCAAGCTGCCCGAAGATCGAAGTCAGCGGCCAACTCATATGGCTGTTCGATTGGCCCGACATGGCCATAGGCGTGATGCCCGCGGCTTGCAGCTTTTCACAGGCTTCGATGAACTCGGGCCACGTCGTCGGGGCCTTGTCGATGCCCGCCTGCGCGAACAGCTCTTTGTTATACAAAATCCGGATCATCGCGGTGTACGCCGGAACGGAGTTCAGAATGCCGTTGGCCGGGTTGATGCTGTCTTTGTAGAAGCTCGGGAGGAATGTGTCCTTCCAAGGCTGTCCGGGGTTGTAAGGCGATTCTTTCTCCAAGTACGGCGTCAAGTCGTACACTTGCTCCTTGGCGTAGTCCTCCCACACCCAGGCCATGCGGGTCAGCACGACTTCCGGCATGCTGCCGGCCGCCTGCTGGGTCACCATCCACGTCCGGTAGTTGTTGTCGGGAATAAAGGTGAACTCGACCTCTGTGCCGGTGCGGCTCTTATATTCGTCAAAAATTTCTTTGTACGTTTGTTCGACTCTTTGGGCGGTTGCGTACTCTGCGCCCCAATAAGCGACGCTCAGCTTCTGGGCCGTGCCCGACGCCGCGGAGCCGGAAGCGGATGGAGATCCGGCGGCGCTGCCCCCGTTATTGCCGTCGTTGCCGCCGCAAGCCGCCAAAGCGGACAGCGACAGCAGCAAACTCGCGGCGAGCAGGCCCGATTTCTTGGACGTTCTTTTCATGGGTTGAACCCTCCAGTTGTCAGTGATCATGTTTATCTATATAAGCCCGTCCGGAGGACGTCTCTCCGGCGGGGTTATATCCCGAATTCCGTCAGCCTTTGACGGCTCCTTGCGTCAGACCGGATACGAACGGCTTCGTGGCCGCGAAGAACAGGATAAGCAGCGGCAGCGACGCGATAATGTAGCCGGCCAGCTTAACTCCGTCTCCCTGATTGATGTTTCCCGCAATCGTCGTGATCGCGAGAATGACGGGCTTGACCTTGTCGCCGGTCGTCACGACGAGCGACCAGACGAAGTTGTTCCAGATCTGCAGCCCCGACATGATGGCGACCGTGGCCAGGATCGGCTTGGAGAGCGGCAGGACGATGCGGGAGAAGATTCGAATGTCGCTCGCGCCTTCCATCTCGGCGGCCTCGTACAAGCTTCTCGACAGCCCTTCGAAGAAGGTGCGCATGAGCAGCACGCCCATCGCCGTATAGCTGGCCGCCGGGGGCAGCGCTTGTCCGATAATCGTGTTGTACATCCCCAGGTTCTTAATATTGATGAATTGCGGCACGAGAATGACGAAACCGGGAATCATCAGCAGCATGATCATGAACGTGAAAGCCAGGTTTTTGAACGGAAAATCGTATTTGGCGAAAGCGTAGGCGGCCGTGGCCGACGCCGTCAGCGTCACCGCGATCCCGATCGTCGTCACGAGCAGCGAATTGACGATGGGGACGCGGATTTGACGGAACGCTTCCGAGAAGTTGTCGAAGTGAAACGGCGCCGCGAACATCCACGGATTTTCGTAAATTTGCATCTGATGCTTAAAGGCCGAGACGACCATCACGTAAAACGGAAACATGGATAAGGCGAACAGGGCGACGGCGGTCACATTCACGCTTAGGCTTCCTTTTCTCATGCTGCACCCCTAATCGATCTTGTCGGTATTTTTGACGGAACGTTGAATGACCAAGGTCAGCGCCAGCAGCACCGCGAACAGAAGCACGCCGATGCTCGAAGCGTAGCCGAACCGCCCGTAGTTGAAAGCCTGGTCGTAGATATGGAGAGCCGGGGTGATCGTGGAAATGCCCGGTCCGCCGTTCGTCAGAATGTAAGGAGCTTCGAACAGCTGGAACGCTTGCAGCACCGCGTACATCAGCACGAGCCGGATTTGGCTGGCGAGAAGAGGCAGTTCGATGGAGATCAGCCTCCGAAGCGGACCGGCTCCTTCCAGGTCGGCCACCTCGTACAAGTCGCTCGAGATGCTCTGCAGCCCTGCGAGATAGAGCAGGAAAGGCAGTCCCGCGATCCAGGGGAAGCCGACGAACACGATGGCCCACAGCGCCGTGGACGGATCGCCGAGCCAGGAATGTTTCCAGCCGGCCAGACCGAGCGTCTCGAGCAGTTGGTTCACCAGCCCGAAGTCCCCCGAGTACATCCATCTCCAGAGCAGCACGAGCACCATCATCGGCACGACGAGGGGGACGATAAATCCGACTTTAAGAAAATTTTGCAGCATGCCGCTTCGGATTCGGAAGACGAGCAGGGCGGCGAGCAGCGGCAGCGTGAGCTGGATGATGATGGTCGCGGCCGATATTTTGAACACGTTTGCAAAAGCGACCCGGATTTTCTCGTCGCCGAGCAGCTCGGCATAGTTGCCGAAACCGATGAAACGGTTGATGTTGACGCCGTTCCAATCGAACAGCGATTCGACGACGGAAGTAAAGAAGGGATAGTATTTGATGGAGGACAGCAGCGCAATAGCGGGAAGGAGGAACACGTAAGCCATTTTGTTCCTCCGGATTCGACGGAGCAGTCCGTTGCCGCGAGGCGGTGTGTAAGCGACTTCATTCATGAGTAGGTAAGGCCCCTTCCTGGATTACGGCTCGTGAACTCATTATAGAAGGGGCCGGGCGGCGGGAACAATGAGACGGATTTATGCGGTTGTGTGGAATTTTTTACGTTCGGGATGCCGGAATGCGCACGAGCACTTCCGTTCCTTGGCCTAATTCGCTGCGGATGGTCAGTCCGTATTGGTCTCCGTAGTAGAAGCGGATTCGGTCGTGAACGTTCTTGAGACCGACTTTGCCGGGAGCGCTGTCGGACGGATCGGCGGAGTGAGGCTCGGCCAACCGTTTGTGCAGCGCGGACAATTGCTCCGGAGACATCCCCGCGCCGTCGTCGCGAATCAGGAAGACGAGATCGTCGTCCCGCTTGCGGGCTTCGATGACGAGTTCGCCTCGCCCTCTCTTGACCTCGATGCCGTGGAAAACGGCGTTCTCGACGATCGGTTGGAATACCAGCTTGATCATCTTGTAGCTCATCAGCTCCTCCGGAAGATCGAAGCGCACGGCCAGCTTGTCCTCGAATCGAACGGATACGATATGCAGGTAGTTGCGGATGTGGCCGATCTCCTCGGAGACGCCGACCTGGATGCCCCCGGTTTTCGTGCTGTACCGGAACAAGTCGGACAAGGCCCGGGCGATCTCCCCGATCTTGGGAACGCCTTCGACGTAAGCCATGCTGTTGATCGTCTCCAGCGTGTTGTACAGAAAATGCGGGTTGATCTGCGCCTGAAGCGCGTTCAGCTTCGCCTCCCTCTCGTGCAGCTCCGACTGGTAAACCTGCTCGATCAAATATTTGATCTGGCCGATCATTTCGTTGAAATACTGCCCGAGCTCTCCAATCTCGTCGCGGGACAGGTCGCCGGCCTTGACGCTCAGGTAGCCTTGGCTCGCCTTCAGCATGGCGTTCTTGAGCCGCTTGATCGGCCGGACGAGCCCGTAGGACAGCGCTTGGGAGACGAGAATGGCGAGAATAAAGCTGGCTACGCCGAACAGCAGCGTAATGTAGCGCATCTCCCGGCTGTCCGACAGCAGCTCGTCCAAGTCGTTCTTGCAATAGATGACCCAGCCTACGGATTCTACGCCGGAGGAGGTGATCAGATACGATTTGCCCTGCTCGCGCACGACGGAATAACCGGCATGGCCGCTGTCGGCCTTGGCGAAGGCCGGAGGGACCTCGGCCCCGACGTTGCCCGTCTCCGAGTCGTAGACGATCCGGCCTTCCCGGTCGGCGATCAGCATCGAACCGGAGTTGCCGATGAGCAGAGGGGCGAGAAACTTGCGGATTTCCTTAAGCCCGAAGTGAAGCATAATATACCCGAGCGTGCCCTGGGGTCGTTCCAGATCGGATACCTTGCGGGCGTAAGTCAGCTTGAAGCTGTCGGCGTCCGGCTTGCCGGGGACGAGGCTTTGCGGCAGCCAGGGCTGATCATCGTAGGGGCCGATGAGCAGATCACCGACCTCCCCGCGGCGCATGGAGTCGAACCAAGGTTCGAGATCGAACGGGTAGCTGGTTTTGACGGTCTCCCTGTTCTGGTAAAATACATAGCCCTCGTCGTCGAGCAGCGTGACGGATTGAATGATGCCGCGGAAGTTGTAAAACTCCTCCTGCCGCAGCAGCATGTCGTTCATCTGCAGTTGATTGCGGATTTTGCCGAAGTCGTCAGCGGTTCCGCTGTTTTTCCACAGCGTCTGAAAAGTATCCTGGTACGCGATGAAGGAGAACTGCTCGATCTGCACGAGAAACTGGTTCATGTCGTTGGTGAACGTCCTCATCAGCTCGGCGTTGTATTCCGCCGTGCGGCTCTCCACCCGATCGGCGTACCAGGAGTAGGAGACCCACCCGAGCAAGGCGAGAGGGATGAGGCTTACCGTCATGAAGCTGAGGAGCAGCTTCGTCTGAATGCTCCTTCCGAAGGAGAACGACCGCATTATGGCCGCCCCCGTTCGTCCGCTTGCGAAGGCGATTGCCCGGAATCGCCCGACTGGAGGGACAGATGGGCCTGCCGGTACTCCGTGGGCATCGTGCCGAAGCGCTTCTTGAACAGCTTGCTGAAATAGCGGCTGTCCGCGTAGCCGACGAGTCCGGCGATTTCGCCGACTTTCAGCTCGGAGCGTTCGAGATGCTCGCGGGCTTTCTCCAGCCGAATCCGGGTGAGAAACTCGACGAAGTTCTCCCCGATCATCTCCTTGAATACGCTGCTAAAGTAGCTGGACGTAATGTGGAAACGGGCGGATACCGAATTCAGGCTGATATCGTCCCCGTAATGCTCCCGGATATAATCGGCGGCGAGCGCGATGCTCCGCTTGACGTCCGACGCCGAAGCCTGCGACAGGAAAGCGCCGATCGCGCGGAAATACCGGATCAGCCAGTCGGTCATCCGGGGCAGGCTGTCGCGGTTGTCCGCCTCCAGGCAGAAGTCGAAGCCTTCCCGGACGAGTTCCTCGTTGAAGGAGGGCTGGGCGAGCAGCAGCTTGGCGGTATCGGAGACGATTGTCAGGTAGAAGCTGCGGGCATGCTTCAGCGTTGCGCCTTCGGTCCCGCGGAAATAGCCGTCGATCTCTCCGATCAGCCGTTCGCAGGTGTCGAAGTCGCGCCGCGTCAACGCGTCGGACAGCTGCTTCTGCAGCGGCAGCGGGTAGCGGAATTCGCCCGGCTCCTTCTCCAGGGAGGAGTACAGGATCAGTTCGTCGTTCCGGCTGAACGAATGGCGTTCGGATACGCTGCCGGCCTCCCGGAAGGAGCATCGCACCGCTTCCGGATCGGAGAGGGGGACGGCGTCGCCGACGGCCGCCCAGACGTCCGCGATGTTGTTTCTTCTCAACGCCCACCACAGCCGCGTGACGTTGGCTCGGACGGCGTCGCCGTCGCCTCCGAGCACGAGGACGCCGAGCCGGGACCGCTTTCTTGCCCAGAGAACGACCGGTCGTTCGCCGGCGATCGAAGAAGCGGCGATCTGTTCGACCTGGGCGGCCAACGTGGCGGAATCGAATTGAGCGTCGTCGTAATGGAGCAGCAAGACCGCCGCCCAGCTCGCTTCGAGTCGCTGCATCCGGACGGCCTCAGCGAAATCCCCGTCGGAGGCACGAACGCCTGCGCAGACTTCGGCGGCCAGCCGTTCCAGATAGCCGGGCAGCACCCGCTCGGCGTCGCCGGCCAGACGCTCGGCCTTGAGCCTGCGGACGGCTCTCTCCAGCGTTTCGTTCAGTTCCGAAGGATTGATCGGTTTAAGAATATAGCTGACCGCTTCCAACTGGAGCGCTTTCCGGGCGTATTCGAATTCGTCGTAACCGCTGACGATCAGCACCTTCAGGCGCGGCGACATGCCAAGCATTCGTTCGGCGAGGCCGAGCCCGTCGATACCGGGCATGCGGACGTCGGTGACGAGCAGGTCGGGCATTCTTCGCTCCGCAATCTGAAGCGCTTCCAATCCGTCCGCAGCCTCGCTGTCCAATACGAGTCCGAGCCGCTCCCAATCGATCATCGCTTTCAGCCCTCTGCGGATCCACGATTCGTCGTCGGCGATCATCACTTTGTACATAAGATTCACCTTCAGTTGTTGGCCGGGCCGTCTTCGGGCCTCCCGGCGAGTCATACTTAAAAATAGCAAATGGCCGCAGGCAAGTAAATGGGGGCTTCCGAGCGAACTGCCATGAAATCGTCATTGACTTTAGCAGTGAGAACAATTATCATTCAAAGCATAGATGTTATGATGAGAATCGTTTTCAACATATAAAAGGTGGATGAGAGCATGTCCCGATTAAGCACGAGTCACTTGTCTCTGGCCTACGGCAGCCGGAGCATCGTTGAGGAATTGAATCTGCACGTCCCGGACGGCCTGATCACGGCGCTCGTAGGAGCGAACGGATCGGGCAAATCGACGATCCTTAAGTCGATGGCGCGCATTCTTACGCCGGCCAATGGCGGCGTATATCTGGACGGCAAGCTGATTCATCGCCAGCCGACGAAGGAAGTGGCGAAGAATCTGGCCATTCTGCCGCAAAACCCGACCTCGCCGGAAGGGCTGACGGTCCGCGAGCTGGTCTCGTTCGGTCGTTATCCTCACCAGAAAGGGTTCGGCATTCTGTCCTCCGAAGATAACCGCATGATCGATTGGGCCTTGCAAGCGACCGGCATGTCGATGTTCGCCAGCCGTCCGGTCGATCATCTGTCCGGCGGTCAGCGCCAGCGCGCCTGGATCGCCATGGCTCTGGCGCAAGGTACGGAAGTGCTGCTGCTCGACGAGCCGACGACGTTCCTGGACATGGCTCACCAGATGGAAGTCATGATTCTGCTGGAGAAGCTGAACAAGGAACAGAAGCGCACGATTATCATGGTCGTTCACGATCTCAACCATGCGGCCAGATACGCCCAGCATCTCGTGGCGCTGAAGAACGGCACGGTCTTGTACGAAGGCAAGCCGGAAGTCGTTATGACTCCGCAAATGCTGCGCGACGTATTCAACATCGACGCCGACGTTATTCCGGATCCGCGTACGGGAGCGCCGATGTGCCTGCCTTACGGACTGGCGGAGTCTGCGGGTCAATCCGAAGAAGGCGAGCAGGCGGAATACGAGGACAACAGAGTCCAAGCGATGGCGTAATGTCAACTGAATAGTTGTGACTTCTCACAGTTCACACCCTTCTCCGGGATTGCTAAAATATAGGAAACGGAGGAGGGTGTTTTTGCGTCGTGAACAAACAAGTGATTGAGAATAAGCTGTCATCTGTTATTGCAAACGTAGGCTCGGTCATCGTCGGGAAAGAATCGGTGCTGGAGCATCTGCTGATCGCTCTTCTTGGGCAGGGGCATGTTATTTTGGAAGACGTTCCCGGCACGGGAAAGACGCTGCTCGCCAAGTCGCTGGCCCGTTCGCTCGCCTGCGGGATGAAGCGCATACAATTTACCGCGGATCTGCTTCCTTCGGACGTGACCGGCATTAACGTATTTAATCAGCAGACGGCCCAATTCGAGATGCGCCAGGGTCCCGTCTTCTCCAATATTTTGCTGGCGGACGAGCTGAACAGAGCCACTCCCCGCACTCAATCAAGCTTGCTGGAATGCATGGAGGAGCGTCAGGTGACGATAGACGGTGTGACCTATCCGCTGGATTCTCCGTTTATCGTCATCGCCACGCAGAACCCGATCGACAACCATGGGACGTTCCCTTTGCCTGAAGCCCAGCTGGATCGCTTTATGCTGTGCATTTCGATGGGGTATCCGACGGATGACGAAGAACTGGCGATTCTGAAGCGGTTTACGGCCGGCAATCCTCTGGAGGAGCTGCAGGCCGTGCTGGGCCGCGATGATATTCGTGAATTGCAGGCGCAGGTGCCGAAGGTTCACGTCTCGGACGCCGTATACGGCTATTTGCTGTCCATCGTGGCCGCGACGAGGAACCATGAGGACATCGCGTTCGGAGCGAGTCCGCGCGGAAGCCTGCAGCTGCTGAAGGCGGCTCAGGCGCTGGCTCTGTTGCGAGGCAGAGACTTTGCGCTTCCCGACGACGTGAAAGCGCTCGTGAAGCCGGTATTCGCTCATCGATTGATTTTGAAGGATACGTTCAGGGGCGAAGCGAACCGGGTCCATCCGCTGTTGGACAGCCTGCTGGCGGGCATCCCCGTTCCGACGGAAGCCGCGCTGGAGTCGAGATAGCGATGGCGGCGATCGTCTGGGTCGTTCTGCTGATGACCGTTCTTTACTTGGCGCAGCGCCTCGTTTTTAATCTGCTCGGATTCAGGTCTTTGACGTATTCCAGGTCGTTCAGCTCGCTGCGGGTTCACGCGGGTCAGTCGGTATGGATGAACGAGACGATCGCCAACCGCAAGCGGATGCCCCTCCCCTGGCTGCGCGTGGAATCGATGCTTCCGGCGCAGCTCGTGTTCAAGCAGCGGGAGTCGGATACGGCGATCCATCGCGGCGATCGGCTGCAGAATCACGCCAGCTTGTTCAGCGTTCCGTCGTATACGGAAATCGTGCGCAAGCACGAAGTCGTATGCCCTCAGCGGGGCAGATATCGGGTGGACAGCTATACAATCACGCTGGGAGACTGGATCGGCGTGCAGGGCAAGTCGTACAAGCGAACGGCCGATTGCGAGCTTGTCGTCTATCCGGCGGTCAAGGACATCCGCGATTTCCCGTTGGACGCGCGCAAGTATTTGCAGAGCGTCCGAAGCGTGGCGAGTCCGATCATGGAGGATCATCCCCACGTCGCGGGCATCCGGCCTTACCGGGAGGGGGATTCCTTCCGCATGGTCAACTGGAGCGCGACCGCGAAGACGGGCCAGCTTCTGGTGCATAAGCGGGAGAGCATGCAGGATAACGATCTGACGATCCTTCTGAACGCTGAACTGCTGGATCCGGAGCACAACCGCCGAATCACCCCCGAACAGTTCGAAGATGCGCTCAGCTATGCTGCGTCCGCCGCTCATTACGTCATCTCCGGCGGAGGCAAGGCCGGGTTTATTTTCAACGGAATCCGGGGGGAAGGGCAGACGGAGGTTTACCGCACCCCCGCGAGAGCGGGAGCGGCGCATATGGATCATCTTCTCGATGCGATGGCGGAATTCCGCCCCGTTACGGCGCTGGGCCTGTCCTACCTGTTGGAGCAATTGATCGAGGAACGGAAGCGCGGCCTGAACTATTTGCTGATTACGGCGTTCGTCGACAGGAAGCAGGAGAAGCTGATCGCCCGGCTCAGAAGCCAGGGAAATACGGTCCAGCCGCTGCTCTTGTGGAAGGAGGAAGCTGCCAATGACCGGAAGACTGGCACTTAGGGCACTGGCCGAATGGTTCGTCTGGCTGCCTCTGACGCTGATTTTCTCAGCGAATATGGGCGTGTGGGGCAAGATCGGCTTGGCGGCGGGAGCGCTGCTGTGCGCGGGACTGGGTCTCGGCCTTAACGCGCTGTCCGTTGTACGGAGGAGGCTCGTGCTGATCGCGCTGGCGCTTGCGTTGGTCGCGGTCGGAATCGTCCGCTTTACCGATCATCTTCCGATACTCGTCTGGCTGTGCGTCGTTCTCTGGCGGGGCAGGTTCGTCCGCTTCAGCTACCGGCAGTTCGGGGTTGCGTTCGGCGTTAGCTGCCTTGCCCTGTTCGCGATTTCTTTGAACGAGGCATGGACGGGCTATCGGCCGGCGATTATCGTTCTGGCCGTGCTGTGGCTGATCGGCTGGTTCATCGCGCTGAACGGAAGCCTGGTCGACCGGGCGGGACTCGACGACGGCATCGTAACCAGGCCGGTCCTGCAGTCCAGCCGCAAATACGCCCTTGTGTTCGTAGCGATCGGAGCGTTGGCGATCGCCGTGACGGTCGGCTATGGCGAGAAGCTGCTCACGCCGAAGGAGATCGTTAATCCGGGCAATCGGTGGATCGATCCGGAGCAGTTCATCCCCCCGCCGGAGCCGCAATCGGACTGGATGGGCGAATTTTTTAAGGATCCGGGCGGCGAACCTTCCCCGATATGGGACTACCTGTTCTGGGTGTTCATGGCTTTCGCCGTGGTCGGGGCGGTCTGGTTTGCGAGGCTCCTGTGGAGAGATCGGACATGGACGTGGCGCAGCCTGTTGAAGACGATCCGGGAGTGGTTTCTGCGAGAGAGGCGCGCGGAGCATCTGCCTTACGTCGAAGAGCGCCGCAGCTTGCAGAAGGAGAAGAAGCCGGGACAGGGGAGGTTCTCGTCGCTGTTTCGAGGTTCGTCCTCCCGCCGGGATTGGGAGCGGCTCAGCAGCGCCGAGAAGGTGCGGCGGCTGTACGAGGATGCGGTGCAGGCCGGCATTCGGCAAGGCTTCGGGTTCAAACCGGCGCATACGCCCGCGGAGACGCTCGATGAGCTCGAACGTTGGCATTCGGATCGGTCGGCGGCTTCGGATAAGGAGCGGCAGGCCGACTACTGGACGTGGCTCCGCCGCGTCCGGGGCGCGCTGGCGGGCTTGTACGGGAAGGCCAGATACAGCTCTCACGACATTTCCCCGGAGGAAGTGGAGGAGCTGAGGGCAGGTGCGCCGAAGGGCAATTCCGGTTATCATCGATAGAGTCGACACCTTAGCTGCCGGGAGATGAAAGACAATGTATACGATCGTCATTGCGGAAGACGAGAATTGGCTGCGCAGCGAGCTGGTGGAGATGGTCGCGCGCATCGGAGGAGAGTTCGCCGTTGTCGGCGAAGCGGTGGACGGAGAAGATGCCTGGCATATGCTGAACGAGCTCTGGCCGTCGATTCTGCTGACCGACATTCGGATGCCGCGCAAAGACGGCTTGCAGTTGATCAAGGAAATCGACGAGTCCGGCATGCCGATCGTGCCGATCATTATAAGCGGCTACGACGAGTTCACCTATGCCCAGCAGGCGGTGCGGTACGGCGTCTCGGAGTATCTGATGAAGCCGGTGCTGCAAGAGGAGCTTCAGGACGCACTGAAGCGGTCCATTAACCGAATGTCGATGCTCGGCGAGCTGAACGGCTGCCTGAAGCGGATCAATACGTTCCTGGAAGCTCTGCCGGGATTGGATTCCCGGAGCAGGCAGAGCGAGCTGGACGACCTGTTGCGGCATATCTGGACTACGCCGACCGCTCACCCGCGAAGCCGCGGCTCCATTTTCTCCATATTTGAACGCAAGTGGATCGAGCTGATTCAAGGGATGGACCCGTCGTTCCAAGCGACGGGCAACGGGGGCTGGAACGAGCGAGGCGAGACGGCGGACACGTTCCGCAAGCTGCTGGAGAGCTGGTCGTTCACCAGCGTTTCTCAATCGGGCCAGGACACGAGGCAAGCGATGGTCAGGGCATGCGAATATATCGACCGGCATTACATGCAGCCGCTGACGCTCGGGCAGATGGCGCAGCGCGCCAATCTGAGCCCGTCCTATTTCGGGCAACTGTTCAAGCAGCATACCGGCGAACCGTTCATCGCTTATCTGAACGACACGCGCATCGATAAGGCAAAAATTTTACTGCTGGAAGAGGACATCAAAATCTACGAGGCGGCCGAGATGGTCGGCTTCGTTTCGCTTCCCCATTTTAACCGGATGTTTAAATCGCTGACAGGGAAAACTCCGAACGACTACCGCAAAGGCATGGGTTTGAAATGAACATCAAGTTTTTGACCTCCTATCGGACGCGAATGACCATCGCCTTTCTGCTTGTCATTATGCTGGCGCTGGTCGTGGCGCTGACGATCGCCGATCGTCAGGTCGGCCGCGTCATCGGACGCGACGTGCTGCAGCTGTCCAGCGACGCGGCGGCGCGGTTCAACTACGATATCGATTCGTACGTGGAGCAGTTGGCCGAATCCGCCGCTCCGCTCGCCGCGGGCGAGCAGCTGCAGCACTTTCTGCGGGACCGCGAGGCGGCCAAGCCGGAAGAGACGGAAGCGATCGAGAAGGAGCTGCGCAAATACGTGGCGACCAATCGTCCCGAGATTGCCGGCATGTTCCTGATGTCCAGACACGACAAGCTGATCTCGATTTTCAGCTACTATTACTCGCAATCGAACTTCTACTCGAACGAGCCTTGGTTTGCGCTGCCGTTCGGCGAAGACATAGAGCTGTATCCGACCCATTACACGAAGTATCCGAATCAAGCTCCGTTCCCGGTATTCTCGGTTATCCTTCCGATCTTCGACGTCGAGACGGTAGAGGTGTCCGGGCATTTCGTGCTGGACATTATGCCGGAGAAGGTGATCAACAAGTTTGGAGAGACCGGTCTGGGCCGCACGGGCTACCATTTCGTCGCTTCGTCGGACGGCATCGTCGTCTATCATCCGAATAGGGACTGGATCGGCAAGTCGATGTCGGACACTCCGCTGGACAAGCTTCAATACGCGTTGTCCGACACCGCCAGCAAGGTAAGCTGGGAAGACGAGGAATGGTACGTCTCCGTCAATCGTTCGAATCGGATGAACTGGAACATTTACTCGATCGTTCCGTCCGAGGAGATGGAGTCCGGGCTGCGGGCGGTGCGGATGTCGATCGTCTGGACCTTCGCGATCGTCTCGCTGCTCATTCTGATCGTCGTGCCCGTGCTTACGAACCGTTTTACGAAGCGGATTATCGTCCTTAAGAACGTGATGGCCAAAGCCGCCACCGGAGATCTGGAAGTTCGCGCGGAAGTCCACGACCGGCCCGATGAAATTCATTATTTATATCGCGGCTTTAACCAGATGATGGATCGGCTGGAGAAGCTGGTGGGGGAAGTTTACGAGCTTGAACTCAAGGAGATGCAGCTGTCGATTCGCCAGAAGGAGGCCGTCATCCGCTCGCTCCAGAACCAGATCAACCCGCACCTGCTCTACAATACGCTTGGCATTATCAAGAGCATGGCCTACCTGGAAAATATGCCGAAAATCGAGAAAATCGCCAGAAGTCTGGCGGACGTGTACCGGTATACGGCGCGCTTCGAGAACGAAGAGGTGACGCTGAGGGACGAACTGGACATCGTCTCCAAGTATCTGGAGATCGTTCGCCTGCGGTTCCCCTCCAGCTTCACGAGCATGCTGTCGGTGCCGGACAAATTCCTCTCCAGTCCCTGCATGAAGCTGACGCTGCAGCCGATCGTCGAAAATGCGGTGAAGTACGGCATCGAGCCGCGCGGCGGCGACGGCGCGATCATCGTAAGCGCCTACGACGAGGGTGGGGATCTGCTCATCGAAATCGCCGATAACGGCAAGGGAATGCCGCAGGAGCAGGTGGACGAATTGCGAGCCATGCTGGAACAGGCGACGGAAGAGCCGGATAAGGCGCCAAGCGGGCAAGGCTCGCTCGGTCTGCCCAATGTGCACGCTCGGCTCGTTCTCCGTTACGGGCATGCGTACGGCGTGCGGCTCGACTCGTTCGTTGGGCAGGGAACCGTCGTTACGGTTCGCGTCCCGTTCAGGGGGCCTGCAACGCAACTTCGTGAAAATGAGTAAGAAATCGAGAATCCGGACAAGGCGGTCGCTGACCGTCTTATTTATACTTGGGGAACAAACAAAGAATAGTCCCAAGGAGGAGTCGAAATGAAGAAAATCAGTGTGCTGCTTTGCGCGTTTACCGCATTTGCCTTGGTTCTTGCAGGCTGCGGCGATAAAGGAGGAGGCGCGTCTCCCGCGGCGTCCCCATCGTCCAGCGGAGCCTCGCAGCCGGACGACACGTCGAAGAAGCTGACGCTGACGATGATGGTCAGCACGGCAGCCGGAGGCGGCTGGACCGACGATCATCCGATGGTGAAATATTTGAACGACAAATTCAATATCGACTTGAAGTTCCAATGGGTGCCGGGAGACAGCTACAACGAGAAGTTGAACGTGCTTGCCGCATCGAACAACTTCCCGGACGTCTTCCAAATCTGGGACGCTTCGACTTACAGCAAGTGGATGCAAAAGGGCGTGTTTCTCGACCTTCAGCCTCTGCTGGGGGACTACCCTAACCTCATCGGCAACGTGACCGAGGAGGCGCTGGCGATGATGAATCCGAAGGGAAAAGTATTCGGACTCCCGATGTACGCGCCCGCCTTCCGCAGCAATCTGTCGATTCGTCAGGACTGGCTGGACAAGCTCGGCTTGCAGACGCCGGGAACGGTCGACGAATTCTACGAGGTCGCCAAAGCGTTCGCGACGCGAGACCCGGACGGCAACGGCAGACCGGATACGATCGGCTTCAGCATGTCGGTATCCAACAGCGGCGAAATTCTGGGCATCGATTACTTGAAGGGCGCTTTCGGCCTGGCGAACCGCTGGAAGGACGACAACGGCACCTTGGTGGCTCAGCAAACCCAGACGGAGGAGTGGAAGGCGCTGGCGACGTATTTGCGCCAAGCTTACGCGGAGGGCGTGCTGGACAAGGACTTCCCGGTGAACAAGGAGCGCGATCCGTGGAACAAGCTTGAAGGCAATACGAACGGCATCGCCGAAGTTAATCCGAATGAAGTGTACAAGCAGTCGGTGCCGACGCTGCAGAAGCTGGCTCCCGAAGCCGACATCGTTCAGCTCGACCCTCCTGCAGGGCCGACGGGGCTGCGATTCGCGAACACGATTACAAGCACGGCGAAAATTGTGTTGAACGCCAAGCTGGAGGAAGAGAAGCAGAAGCGAGTTTTGCAAGTGATCGATTACATGTTCTCGGATGAGGGCTATGTCTGGTCGAAAAACGGCATCGAAGGCGTGCACTACACGAAAAACGGCGACACGTACGAAAAGCTGGACGCCTTCGACAACGACCGTCCGCAAATTTTGTCCACCTGGTTCATCCGCCGCTTCGATCCGAGCATTCAAATCCGACTGTGGGACGATAAAGCCTACGTGGACCGAGTATTGGCCTGGTTCGAGAACACCGAGCCGTACGCCTGGACGAATCCTGCTGCGGGATTGATCTCCGAGACGTTCTCGAAGAGCGGCATTCAGCTCGATCAGAAGTTTGCCGCGGCGATCGTCAAGGTCATTACCGGCAACGCGCCGGTAGAATCGATTGACGACGCGGTGAAGGCATGGAGAGACGGCGGTGGAGACAAGATCATTGAAGAAACGAACGCCCTGTACGCAGAATTGAAATAAGGCCGGAGGAGGGAGAGCCGCGTCAGCTCTCTCCCTCTTCTCATTGGAGGTGCAACGATGCCGACATCCGATATTCGCAGTAGACTGCGCCGCGGCCTCCCGCTATATGCTCTTATTTTGCCGGGGGCGCTCTTCTTCTTGTTATTCCGTTACCTGCCGATGGGCGGCATTCTGATCGCGTTTCAGGATTTCGAGCCGTTCGATGGCTTTATGAAGAGCCCGTGGGTAGGCTTGGACCATTTTGTTCGCTTGTTCGGCGATCCGGATTTCTGGGTGCTGTTCCGCAACACGCTCGTGCTGAGCGCGCTCAACCTGTTTATTTTCTTCCCGGCTCCGATCATTCTCGCTCTGCTGCTGAACGAGGCGCGTATCCGCATGTTCCGCCGGGCGGTGCAGACGATTACGTATATGCCGCATTTTCTGTCCTGGGTGGTCGTCGTCGGCATTTCCGTGCTGCTGTTCTCCACGCAGGAGGGCGCGATCAATCAGTTGCTGGCCGCTAACGGCTGGGGACGGATCGAGCTGCTGACCGATTCTAGTTACTTCCGTCCGCTGTACGTGCTGATGAACATCTGGAAAGAGTCCGGCTGGAGCGCGATTATCTTCCTCGCGGCGCTGGCTTCCATCGACCCGACGCTGTATGAAGCCGCGGTCATGGACGGCGCCAGCCGGTGGAAAACGCTGCTTCACGTCAGTCTGCCCGCCCTGCGCAACGTCATCATCATTCTGTTTATTTTGCGGCTGGGACAGACGATGGAGACCGGTTTCGAGCAAGTGCTGCTGATGCAAAACTCGCTTAATCTGGATGTGTCGGACGTGTTCGACACGTACGTCTATCGGAACGGCGTTCTGACGGGCGAATACAGCTACACGACGGCTGTCGGGCTGTTCAAGTCGGTCATCGGGCTTGTCCTGATCGTCGCGGCGAACGGTTGGGCCAAGCGCAAAGGCGAGGAGGGAGTCTATTGAACCGAATGTCAGGATCGGATCGCACTTTCGTGGCGGTCGTCTATGCGGTACTGCTCGCGGCTACGCTTGCCGTTGCCCTTCCGTTTCTATACGTCGTCATCGTCTCGTTCGCGACCAAGGCGGAGGTGCTGTCCCGGGGGTTCTTCCTTGTTCCGAAAACGTGGTCGCTGGACGCTTATCAATACTTGTTCCGGGAGCGTAACTTCCTGCTTTCCTTCCGCAATTCTCTGTGGATTACGCTGATCGGCACGTTCGTCAACATCGCGCTGACCAGTATGATGGCTTACGGCTTGTCGAAGCCGTGGGTGGTCGGACGCAAGACGATGAATATGCTCGTGCTGTTCACGATGCTGTTTAACGGCGGGATCATTCCGACTTATCTCGTGGTGAACCAGTTCGGCTTGCTGGACAGCTACTGGTCGATCTGGCTGACGGCCGCGATCGCTCCGTTTAACTTGATCGTGATGAGAGGCTTCTTCCAAAGCTTCCCCTCGGAGCTGGAGGAGGCGTCGCGCATCGACGGCTGCGGAGAGCTGTATCTGTTCCGTAAAATCGTGCTGCCGCTGTCCATGCCGGCGATCGCGACGTTCACGCTGTTTTATCTGGTGCAAAACTGGAATACGTACTTTAACGCTTTGCTTTATTTGAACGACTCGGCGAAATGGCCGTTGCAAGTGTTTCTGCGGCAGATGCTGATTGAAGCGGCGGATTCCTCGATGACGCTGGAGATCGAAGGCTTCGAATTTGGACCTCCGGTCAAAATGGCGACAGTCGTAGCGACGGCGCTGCCCCTGCTGATCATTTATCCATTTTTCCAAAAGCATTTTAATCAGGGGATGCTGTTGGGATCGGTGAAGGGCTAATGAGCACACGACCTTCGATTGTATTTCTCATTGCCGACGATCATCGGTATGAAGCATTGGGGTCTTCGGGCAACTCGGTTGTGCGCACGCCGGTTCTGGATGAGCTGTCTGCCGGCGGGGCGGCGATGCAGGGAATCCACATCTTCGGCGGCTTGACGGGCGCGGTCTGCGCTCCGAGCCGCGCTTGCGTGCTGACGGGGCAGTCGATCTTCCGCTCGATGATCGGCTGCGATCCGGCGGAGTGGACCCATTCCACCGATATTCGCCCGGAGGTGCCGCTGCTGCCCGAGCGTCTGCGCGACGCCGGGTATCAAACCTATGCGGTCGGCAAATGGCACAATGACAAGGCAAGCTTCGCCCGCAGCTTCGCGGGCGGAGACAAGCTGTTCTTCTATGGGATGAGCGATCATTGGAACGTTCCGGTGCAGGCGTTCGACCCGGAGGGGCGGTACGGCAAGGAGCGCGAATACGTGGAAACACAGCATTCTTCCGAAGTTTTCGCGGATGCGGCGATTGATTTCCTGGAGCGTCAGGACGGCGAACAGCCGTTTTTCCTGTATGTTGCCTTCACAGCGCCGCATGATCCTCGCACGGCTCCCGAGTCGTACGCTTCGATGTTCCAATCGGAGGAATTGTCGTTGCCACCCAATTTTGCCGAGGAGCATCCGTTCGATAATGGCGACTTGGACGTGAGAGACGAGCGTCTGGCCTCCATTCCGCGCCGCGAAGAGGAAATCAAGCGGCATCTGGCCGATTATTATGCGATGATCGCCCATCTGGACGCACAGATCGGACGCATCGTCGACTGCTTGAAAGCGCAAGGGCTGTATGACGACACCTTGCTCGTCTATACGGCCGATCACGGCTTGTCCGTCGGGCAGCACGGCCTGATGGGCAAGCAGAACGTGTACGATCACAGCGTACGGATTCCGCTGCTGCTGCGTGGGCCGGGCGTCGAAGCAGGCGTGAAGTCGCTTGGGCTGCTCAGCAACATCGACATTGCGCCTACCGTTGCCGAGCTTGCCGGTCTGCCGGAGCAGCCGGATTTTGATGGCGTCAGCTTTGCCGGTCTGCTGTGCGGCGAGGACAGTGCTGGTGCGAGTGCAAGTGAGCCGCTGACACTGCGAACACACGTATGCACGGCCTATCAAGACTTGCAGAGGATGGTAAAGGACCGCCGTTGGAAGCTGATTCGCTATTATCGCAGTCCGGCAAGCGGGGCGGGTATTGACCGCATTCAGTTGTTCGACATGGAGACCGATCCGTGGGAAACCCGCGACGTAAGCGCAGATCCGGCTAATCGCCATGAGATGGACCGGCTGGAGCGGCTGCTGCGGGATTGGATGGACCGTCACGACGATATTTTGCGCCATGTTCCTATTCTTGGACCGACTATTCCCGGAGGTGACTCTGTATGATAGCAATGCCCGATTCCGTCGTCCGGCTGTTGGCCGAGGCCGACGTTCGGTTGGCGGATCGCCCGAAGCTGCTGGCGATGTTCAAAGCCTGCTTCGTCAACACGCTGGAGACGACGACCAAGGTGCTGGAAGACGGCACGACGTTCGTATTTACCGGCGACATTCCCGCCATGTGGCTGCGCGATTCGAGTGCGCAGGTGCGTCACTACTTGCCGCTTGCGGCGAACGACCCGCAGCTTCAAGAGCTGATTGAAGGCCTGCTCCGCCGTCAGCTTCATTTTATCGGCATCGATCCGTATGCCAATGCGTTTAACGAGGCGGCCAACGATAACCGGCTCGATTGGGACGAGACCGAGCTGAACCCGTGGATATGGGAGCGCAAATATGAGGTAGACTCGCTCTGTTATCCGCTTCATCTGGCCTATCTTTACTGGAGAGAGACCGGGAGAACGGCCGTATTCGACGACACGTTCCGCGAGACGGCTCGGCGGATTATCGCGCTCTGGACGACGGAGCAGCGGCATTTCGAGCAGTCGCCTTACCGTTTTGCGCGCCATACGGGACCGAAATCGGACACGTTGCGCAACGATCGGATGGGCATGCCGGTCAATTACACGGGCATGACTTGGTCCGGATTCCGCCCGAGCGACGATGCCTGCAAGTTCGGCTATTTGATCCCTGCCAATATGTTCGCGGCGGTCGCGCTGGGCGGCGTCGCGGAAATTGCGGCCGAAGTGTACCGCGACGAGGAGCTGGAAGAGCAAGCCGTGAAGCTTAAGGAAGAGATCGAGTATGGAATCGAAACGTACGGCGTGACGATTCATCCGCAGTTCGGTCGCATCTACGCCTACGAAACCGACGGCTTCGGCAACTACAACCTGATGGACGACGCCAACGTGCCGAGCCTGCTGTCGATCCCGTATCTCGGATACAAACCGGCGGACGATGAAACCTATCGCAATACGCGGCGTTTTATTCTCAGCGAGGTCAACCCGTATTTCTATCGCGGCCAAGCGGCTCAGGGCATCGGCAGTCCGCATACGCCTCATCGCTACATCTGGCATATCGCGCTCAGCATGCAATTGATGACGGCCGACAACGACGCCGAGCGGGCAACGCTGCTGGAAATGCTGCTGTCGACGGATGCCGGGACCGGCTTTATGCACGAAGGCTTCGATGCGGACGATCCTAGCCGATTTACGCGGCCGTGGTTTGCCTGGTCGAACAGCCTGTTCGCCGAGGCGGTTCACAGGCTGATGTTGGAAGGCCGATTATAAGCGGCCCAGTCTTCTCTAATTCGCCGGGATACGTTAATGGATTCAGATTACAGATGCGCCGAAGGGAGAATGCGATAATGGCGGAGGCAAGCAAGGCGGCTTCGGGTCGCCCGAATATTTTGTTCATCCAGACCGATCAGCAGAGGACGGATACGTTATCCGCGTACGGGGGGAGCATCTGCCGGACGCCTCACTTGGACCAACTGGCGGAGGAAAGCATCGTGTTCGACAACGCGTACACAAGCTGTCCGGTATGCACGCCCGCGCGCGCCTCGATTCAGACGGGCTTATATCCGTTTAAGCACGGCATGCAGACGAACGGGTACGGAATGGGAAGCATGGTGCAGGAGCTTCCAGATACATCGCGGCTGCTGAGCCGCCGTTTGGAGGAGACCGACTATAGTCTCGGCTATACGGGCAAATGGCACTTGGGAACTTCGGGGCCGGAGGAGCGGTATGCGAACGGCAATTTGGGCTACATCCGCTTCCCTGAGCTGGCGGCAGGTATGCGCTCCTTGCCGACCGATGTCGGCTATGAGGGCGACGACTTCGGAGGGCACGGTCTGGGCGGCATGTATTACGCGGCGTTTAAGGAATATTTGCGGGAGAGAGGGCTGGAATGGAACCTGATCAACAAGGTGTCCGGCCACTTCGAAGGCCATTTCTCGGCCGAGCTGACGACGCCGGTCGAAGGGACGGTCGAATACTACTTGGTCGATCGGGCGATCGAGCATATCGATCGTTTCCGCGAGCGGGACAAGCCGTTTTTCTTTTCTTTGAACTTCTGGGGCCCGCACGAGCCTTACATCGCGCCGACCAAGCACCTTGACGCGTATCGGGACGTCGAGATTCCGCCGTGGCCGAATTTTGACGATGACGGAACAGGCAAGCCTTCCATTCACCGCATCAAGCAGGGAAGTAAGGCATGGGAGGACTTCGTTCCGCACATTCGTCATTACTACGCGTTCATGAGCAGCATCGACGAGCAGATCGGCCGCTTGCTCGATTACTTGAAGCGGAACGGGCTGTACGACAATACGATTATCCTGTTCTCCGCGGACCACGGCGAATCGCTTGGCATCCACGGAGGGCTGTGCGACAAGTCCTTTTACATGTATGAAGAAACATGCCGTATTCCGCTTCTGGTCAAGCCGGCAGCCGGAACGGGCAAGCCGGGCCGGGAAGCGAGAATGGTCGGAACGTGCGACATTCACGCGACGATTCTGGATCTGGCGGGAGCGGGAGAGCCGGAGCAAGGCAGCGACGGCAGGTCGTTCGCGCCGATGCTGGAGAACAAGACGATCGAGGATTGGCCGGATTGCATCGTGACGGAGGGAGCCGGTCTGGAGAGCGTCATGTACACGCAGCGAATGATCCGCAAAGGCGGCTTCAAGTATGTGTTCAACTGCGGGGACACGGACGAGCTGTACGATCTGGATCGCGATCCGCATGAACTGCGCAATGTGATTAACGACGGCGAATACGCGGAGGCTGCGGACGACATGCGGCAGACGCTCGTGGACTGGATGATCAAGCATGAGGACGGATTGCTGAAGCAGTACACTCGCCTTCGTCTGAGCTGATCGCCCGGTTTTCTTGCAAAAATAAACCCGATGACGGGTTTATTTTGCTTTGGCGGCTATAATTCGATTCGAACCTTATCATTTGCATAAATGTTGTACGATAAGGGGGTAATCGAATTTACGAGCAGGGGGCGGGCCAATTGGCAACGAATCCGACAGGCAAGACCATTCCTGTTTTCCCATGCAGGTCGATTGACGAGCAGGTAGAATTTTATCAGGCGTTAGGTTTCGAACTGACTTACCGGCAAGCCAAACCGAACGTGTATGCTTGCGTTCGCCATCGCATCTCGGAGCTGCACTTTTTCGTGCTGAAGCAGCTGGAGCCGTCCGCTTCTTACAGCATGTGCTACGTGAGCGTTCCCGATGTGGACGACGTATACCGGGATTTTCGCGAACGGCTCAAACAGACCTATGGCAAAATCCCGGTAAAGGGGTTTCCGAGAATAACGAAGCTTAACGATCTGGTCGAAGACCGGCGGTTTAACCTCGTAGATCCTGCCGGGAACTATCTGATGATCGGCCAGCCGCATGCGGCTCCCAAGCCGATAGCCGGCGGCCCGATTGAGGCGGAGCGCCCGACGAAGTTCGTCGTTGCGTACGAGACCGCGTATCGGTTAACGTATGCCAAAGAGGACCACGAGCATGCGGCCCGGGTGCTGGACCATGCGTTGAACCAGACCGAGGAAGCATCGGCGTCGCTGCGCTACCAAGCTTGCGTCCTTCGTGCCGATATCGCGATTTCCATGGACGATCCGCAGCTCGCCCGGAAGTATATCGGAGAAGCCGAGCGGCAACCGCTGTCCGTCCAGGAGCTGGAGGCATCGGCGGCCGCTTCGGAAAGATTGGAGGAGCTTAAATCGTCCTTGAGCTAGTCCGTTGCGATAGTCCGAAGCGGCCGTCCGTTCATAGACGGGCCTGAAGAGTCTGCTCCACCGCTTGAAGGATAAGGGGATACTTGGCGGTCAAGTCCAGGAAGGCGTCCCGTCGCATCGAGAGGACGACCGAAGGGCCGAGCGCCCTGACCGTGGCCGTTCTCGGAATCCCCTTCAGCAGAGCGATTTCCCCGAAGTGATCCCCGTCCTGCAGAACCGCCACCCTCTGCTCCTCTCCGTCCGCGCCGCGCTTGGCGATCTCGAACCTTCCGCGCACGATCAAGTAGAATTTGTCGCCGGGATCGCCCTCGCGCACGACGGCGTCTCCTTCCTGGAACGTCTCCGTCGCGAACAGGGCGGCCAGCTCGCGGAGCCGCTCCAGGCCAATGCCGTCGAAGAACGGCAGCTTCGCGAGCCGCTCCCCGTCGACTTCAACATGCAGACCGTCTTGGGACAGCGCGAAGCCGTGCTGCTTGTCCCACATCTCGCGGTACAGACCGCTGTGCTGCAGCAGTTGCTCATGCGTGCCCGATTCGGCGATGCAGCCGTCCTTGAATACGAAAATAATATCGGCATCCGTCACGGAGTCGAGCCGGTGGGTGACGGACACGATCGTCTTGCCGTCGCGCATCCGCTTGACGAGGTCGTTCAGCTCGGCTTCGGACGCGGCGTCCAGGGCGGAGGTGAACTCGTCGAGCAGCAGCAGCTCGGGGTCACGCAGCAGCGCCCTGGCAATCGAAATGCGTTGACGCTGACCGCCGGACATCGAGGCCCCTTCGTTGAACACCGGAGTGTAGTAGCCGTCGGACCAAGCTGCGATCGTATCGTGAATGCGCGCTTGCCGGGCGGCGGCGATCATCTCCGCTTCGCCTGCGCCGTCCCGGCCGAACAGCAGGTTGTCGCGGATCGTCGTATTGAACAGGAACGAATCCTGCGAGACGATGGCGGAGCGGCTGCGAAGAGAGGCCTCGCTTACCCGGCGCAGGTCGGTGCCGTCGATCGCGACGGCGCCCTGCTGCGGATCGTAGAAGCGGGCAATCAGCTGCAAAGCGGTGCTCTTGCCCGAGCCGCTCGGTCCGACGAACGCCGCGTAGCTGCCGGCCGGAATGTTCAGGTTGACCGAGTCGAGCTGAAGACTGTCGCCGTCATAGCTGAACGATACGTTCTCGAGCTGCAAGCTGCGCGAGATCGGAGGCAGCTCGACGGGAGCGTCCGCTTCGCGCAAGTCGGGTTCGTGGGCGAGCACGTCGCGGATCCGGCGCAGGCTGTTGCCGGAATCGATCAGCGCAGGCAAAATAAGCGTCAAGTTGGACGCGGACTGGCCGGTGCTCATGAACAGCGTGAAGAACGCCATGAACTCGCCGACGGTGAGCCGATCCTGGAAAATGAGGTAGCCGCCGAAGCCGATCATCGCTCCGTTGAGCACCATCAATGCGGCCAGGGGCACCTTCTCCAGCAGCGAATTCATCCGGTGCATCCGGAGGCCGAGCGTCAGCATGGAGTGGATGCGTTCGCGGGCTCGATCCCGGAACAGCGCCTGGCGATTGTAAATTTTCACGGTGCGGTGCCCCTTGACCGTCTCGTCGATCAAATTCGAGAACCGCTCCTGCGCTTCCTTGTACGCCATATTCGCCGCTTCGGCACGGCGCTGCAGCAGCTTCGGCCCCGCCAACAGAAGCATCGATCCGATCGCCATCACAATCGTGAGCTGCCAATTCAGCAGCGCGAGCATGGACAGTCCGAGCGCGACGCTGAGCGTCTCGCGCAGAAAAAACGGAAACGAGGCGGTTGCCAGACGTTCCATCGCGCCCATGTCGGAGGAAAAGCGGGCGACGAGATCGCCGATCTTGAAGCGGCGGTAGAAAGGCGTCGATTGTTTCTGGACATGGTCGTACAATTCGGTCCGCATCCGCTGCACCATTCGCGCGCCCAGCTTGTTGACGGACAGATCGCCGACGTAGCCTGCGATCAGGCTGATCGCGCCCCCGCCCAGCAGCAGGGCGAAGATCCAATAGAACGCTTGCGCGTCTTTCGGCACGAACGCTTCGTCGACCAAATATTTCAGGCTGACCGGCGCGGCAACCGCGTAAGCGACCTCGAGCAGCAGGCCGATCAGGAATAAGGCAAGCAGCAGCTTGTGTTTGGTGAAATGGCCCAGCATCGTTCCTATGAATCGCATTGTGATCGCCTGCCCCGTTTGTCCATTCTTTTCTTTTTATCATATAGAGGGCGGCGTCAAAATACCACAATTTGTTTGCTTATGCGACATCGGGCGGAGGAGGGCCGAAGCGCGTCTCGGAACGCCGTGACGTCGCCTGGCGCTTGCGCCGATCCGGCACATCGGATAACCTAAATAATTAATCATCCAACCGGGGAGGTGGCCGCCTTGGCTTACGGATCATCGGCGGCGGACGCGGGGGACGGCTCGCCGCTGCTCAGGCGAATTTCGATCAAGTACCGTCTGCTCGCGGCGTTCCTGATCACGTCGCTGCTGCCGGTCGTGTTCGTCGCCCTGTATTCCAATATGAAGTACGAGGCTTCCATCACGAACAAGATCAGCGCGTCTTCGCAGCAGATTCTGGCCGAGCTGACCCAGAACATGACGCGGGAGCTCGAACAGTACGAGACGCTCAGCGAGACGATCATTATCAACAAGTCGATTCAGGGTGGCCTGCCCAAGTTCGGCAAAATGACCGACTACGAGAAGAACGGGCTGCGGACGAGGCTTAACGAGGAGCTTGCGCAGCAAATTTTCCGGCTCAGCAATTTGACGAACGTGGTCATCCTGACGAACGACGGTCAGACGATCTTCGATCTCGGCTTCGAATGGTATCCCGAGCTGCAATTCGACCGGCTGACGGACGCAGTAAATGGGTCGCCGGGCAACGCTTACTGGTCTTATATGCGCTCCAACCGCGGGGCGAACCGAATCGTGCTCAGCCGCGCGGTATTTTCGGAAGACAATCTGAACCAGCGTCTCGGGTACGTCATGATTCTGATCGACGAGAAGGTGTTTACCCGCAATACGTACGGTCAAGTCGATCTCGGAGCGGGAAGCAGCATCTATATCGCCAATGCCGCAGGCGGAGTCGTCTCGTCGGTGTCGCCGGACATCCCGCACGGAGCGGAGTTCGGGAAGGCCGAAGTGTTCGACCGGGCGACGGGAGAGCATCGGAACGAAGCGTTCTACGCGAATGTCGGCGGACGCAAAACGCTGACGCTCAGCTCGTATCTTCGTACGGCCGACTGGTATTTGATCGGACTTGTGCCGCACTCCTTCCTCGTATCGGAGCTGAAGGAGATGAGGGGCAACATCGTGCTGCTTTGTTTCGTGACGCTGCTGCTCTCGGGTGCGCTGGCGATGTGGATTTACTTCAGCATTCACAGCCCGATGAGATCGCTGCTGCAGTACGCCAACCAAATTCGGATGGGTCAGCTCGAGACGAAGATCGGCCGATCGCATCCGGACGAGATGGGCAAGCTGACGGAGACGATCGACCGAATGGTCGAGCAGCTTAAACGGCTTATTTTCCAAGTGGAGTCCGAACAGCAGGCGAAGCGGGACGCGGAGCTGAAAATGCTTCAGGCGCAGATCAATCCCCACTTCCTGTTCAATACGCTGAATTCCTTGAAGTGGAGCGCGATGATGAGCGGCAACGAGTCGGTCAAGATGGGCATCGAGTCGCTGTCGGAGCTTCTGCGCAACACGATTCTCGTCAAGGAGGAGCTTATTCCGCTGGAGGCCGAGATCGCCAATCTGCTCCATTACGCGACGATTCAGCGCATCCGTTACGGCGACTCCTTCAAGCTGAGCTTCGCGATGAGCGACGGGGAGCTGTACGCGTGCCTCGTTCCGAAGTTTATTTTGCAGCCAATCGTGGAAAATTCCATCCTGCACGCGGGAACGGAGGACGGTCGCAGGGTGGGAATCCGGGTCGAGGGCATCAAGGAAGGAATGACGCTGAAGCTGGTCATCGCCGACGACGGCAAGGGCTTCGATATGAACGACGCGAGCGCCCGCAAGTCGTCTTCGCATGCCAAGCTGTCGGGAATCGGCATCGGCAATGTCGACGAGCGGATTCGCATCCATTTCGGGCCGACTTACGGCTTGAAGACCCGAAGCGCGCCGAACGAAGGAACGGAGACGGTCATTACGCTGCCGATCGTGGCGAAGGAGGAACGAAGCGATGTATAAGGTGCTGATCGTCGACGACGAGATGATCGTCCGCCATGCGGTCAAGACGCTGATCCGCTGGGAAGGAAGCCGCTTCGAATACGCGGGGGCCGCCGCCAGCGGAACGTCCGCGCTTGAGCTCGTCCGCGAGACGGGGGCGGACATCGTCATTACGGACATCAAGATGCCGGAGATGGACGGGCTGGAGCTGATCAAGCGGCTGACTTCGGAAGGCTTCGACGGTGAAGTGCTCGTACTCAGCAATTACAACGATTTCGAGCTCGTGCGCGAAGCGCTGAAATGCGGCGCCCACGACTATATGCTGAAGCTGACGCTCAAGACGGAAAGCTTCATGGAGACGCTGGAGGAGATGGCGGCCAAGCTGGACGGCCGAAGAGGGCGGAGCCGAGAGCCCGTGCCGTCATCCCCTGCGGCTTCGGTCAGCGGCGACCGCGACCGGCTGTCGGAGCTGCTGAGAGAAATGGACACCGCCGCTCTCGGCTCATCTCCTTGGCGTGGGGAGAAGCTGATGGAGCCGGGTCAGCGGGCTTACGCCTTCGTTGTCGTGCTCGGCAACGACGAGCAGAACGTTCGCCGGGCCGGCGCTTTCCAAGATGCGCTGGACAAGCTGGCCGACGGCCTGTTCACGGGCAGCCGGTGGACCCGCGCGATCCGCACCGACTCGCTTCGGTTCCTGCTCGTCGTCGCTTACGCCGCGGAAGCGGCCGAGGCGAATCCGCAGGAGCTGGCGCGGCGGCTGGTCAGCCTGGCCTCCATGTACTACAGCGTGCAGATCAGCGTCATCTATGCGTCCGCCGCAGCGGATGAGGAGACGCTGGCGGGCGAGCTGGGGCGCAGCCGGCAGGCGGAGGGACTGCTGTTCTACTCGCTTCCGACGCTGGGCTGCCTGTCCAACCATGAGGTTGCCGCCGAGGAGGACGAACGGTTCCGAACCGCCGAAGCTGCGCTCAAGGACAGTCTGCGCAAGCCCGTCGCGGGGGCGATCGATCTATGGGCGGAGAGCGCGATGAATTTGATCGACGCAGCGGCGGATCGACGAATTCATCCGCGCGCGTTGAAGCGGGCGATCAGCGGAGGCATCTGGAGCTTGGCCGGCGCGGAAACGATCGGAATCGGACGCGAATGGGACGAGAAGCCGTGGCTGCAGAAGGTGGAGGAGGCGGAGTCCGATTCGCAGCTCAAGGAGACGATTCGCGAGCTGGCCGAAGAAGTCGCCGCGGACGCGAGCGGGGCGGGGGCGCACTCTCCCCGAGCGGCGGCCCGCGAAGAAGTACGACAGGCGATCCGCTACCTCGAAGAGCACTATCCGCAGCGGGTCGCGATCGCCGACATCGCCGCGCAGGTCGGGCTGTCCGAACCGTATTTGTGTCAGGTGTTCAAGGCCGATACCGGCCTCAGCATCCTGACCTACTTGAACGAAATTCGCATGGCGAAGGCGTACGAGCTGCTGTCCTCGGGCAAATATCTGGTCAAGCAGGCGGCGCTGGAGGTCGGCATTCCCGATCCGTTCTATTTCAACCGGCTGTTTCGCAAGCGTTACGGCATCGCTCCCAAGAACATAAAAACGACGTGACGCGTTTTCCGTCAAACCTGTACGATTGACGCGATGCCGCGCGCCTTCCGACAAGACTGACAATGGACATGATGCGATGCACCTCCGCCGAAACCTGTACGATTTTAAGACGAGAAGTCTCAAGATCGTACAGTTTTTTTTCGGGACCGTTCCAGGGCGGTTTAAAATCGTCTATTAAGTTCATGCTTTTTGTTAATATGGCCGACAGCCCCGCAAGCTTATAATGGGACCAACAAAGGCTAAGGGGGTCACGAAATGAAAACAAAGAAATGGTTAACGACGGTAGCCGCTTCCGTCGTGGCGGTGTCGGTATTGGCTGGATGCGGCTCCAACAACAACGGCGGCAATGAAGCTTCTCCGTCGGCGTCCAACCCGTCGTCGCCTTCCGCGTCGGCAAGCGAGTCCGCAGGAGGCAAGCAGTTCGAGAACACGGAGCTGAACGTCGCGGTATTCCAGGGCGGCTACGGCCGCGAGTATTGGGACACGATCGCCGAAGATTTCATGAAGGACTATCCGGGAACGAAGATCAACATTACGGCCAGCCCGAAGATCGCCGAGCTCGTTCGGCCGAAGATCGTCGCAGGCAATCCGCCGGACTTCATGTATATCGCGGGCAGCGACAACCTGCCGATCATCAACGGACTGATTAAAGATAAAGCGCTGCTCGACCTGACCGAAGTATTCAACGAACCTGCGGAAGAAGGCGGCGCTCCGCTGAAGGACAAAATCCTTCCGGGCGTGCTGGAATCCCGTTCGAGTTCTCCTTACGGAGACGGCCAAGTCTATCTCGCACCGTATAACTTCGGCGTGATGGGGCTGTGGTACAACAAGACGCTGTTCGACGAGAAGGGCATCGCCGTTCCGAAAACTTGGGACGACTGGTTCGCTCTGACGGCGACCGCGAAGGACAACGACCGCGCGCTCTTCACTTATCAAGGCCTGTACCCGGGCTATCTGGAAGAAATGATCGTGCCGTCGATCTACAGCGTAGGTGGCCAGGAAGCGCTCGACCAATTCTACAATCTCGACCCGGAATTCTGGAAGAGCGATACGTTTAAGCAAGTATGGGGACTGATCGAGCGGATCGCGAAGGAAGACAACGCGCTGATGAGAGGCACGATCGCGCTCAACCATACGCAATCCCAGACAGCGTTCATGCAAGGCAAAGCGATGTTCATCCCGAACGGCACCTGGTTCGAGGACGAGATGAAGGACGCGCCTCGCGAAGACGGCTTCCAGTTCGGATTCCTCGGCGCTCCGGCCTTCACGGCAGATAAGCCGGCCATGGCAATGACGAACGTGGAACAACTGGTCATCCCGGCCAAAGCGAAAAATCCGGAGCTGGCCAAGGAATTCCTGAAATACCTGTACTCCGACAAGAGCGTGAAGCTGAACGCGGAGAAATCCAAAGGCGTGCTTGCGGTGAAAGGCGCTGCCGACATGTCGAAGGAGTTCATTTCGGAGTCGATGTACAACGTGTACAAAGCGGTGGACGAAGGTATCGTGACGGTTAACGGCGCGTTCCAGTCCGTGGCCAAGGGCAGCAAGTACAATCCGAGCGACGAAATCTTCAAACCGATCTCTTCGATCATGAACAAGCAATTGACCGTGGACGAGTACGGAGCCAAGATGTACAACATTTTCACCGATGTTCAGAAGGAATTGGAACAAAACGGAGCGCAAGAATAGAAGCCTCCCGCTTCCCGGAAACCTGCCGCGCGTTTGGACGAACCCGGCAGGTTTCCTGTGTCTTGCGGGGCGGAAAGGATGGTTGACCCATGAGTATGAAAACAAGAAGGGGATTGTTCATCGCGGCTTGCTTGCTTCCCGGGCTCGCGCTGTTTCTCCTATTCAAAGTCTATCCGACGATACAGATTTTCCAGAAATCGCTCTACCTGTGGACCGGCGTAGGAGACGAGCCGAAGTTCATCGGGCTGCAAAACTTCGTCGACATGTTCCATGACGACGTGTTCCTGCTCGCTCTGCGCAATACGGGCTTCCTCATGCTGGTCGTTCCCGTTCTGACGCTGCTGATCGCGCTGGTCAACGCTTCCTTGCTGACGCAGTCCAAGCTGAAGGAGAGAGGTTTTTACCGGACGGTGTTCTTCTTCCCGAGCATTCTGTCGTTCGTCGTCATCGCGATTCTGTGGTCGTTCATCTACCATCCGACGATGGGCTTCATCAACTCCGGCCTGGAACTGCTCGGGCTTGGCGACTGGGCGATGGCTTGGCTGGGCGACCAGCGAACGGTGCTGTGGGCGCTCGCGGTGACGCTGATCTGGCAGGCGGCGGGTTACTACATGGTCATGTATATGGCGGGCATCGACGGCATCTCGCCGGATCTGTACGAAGCGGCCGGCCTGGACGGCGCGACGCGCATTCAGCAATTTTTCCATATAACCATTCCGATGCTGTGGGAGATCATTCGCGTCACGATTATCTTCAGCATCAACGGCGTTCTGACGATCAGCTTCGTCATCGTGTCGATCATGACGGCCGGCGGACCGGACCGTCATTCCGAGGTCGTGATGACCTATCTGTATAACCAGGCGTTCACGAACTCCAACTTCGGCTACGCGATGGCGATCGGCGTGTTCATCTTCATCGTCTCGCTGCTGCTCGCGCTGCTCAGCAACAAATTGACCGAGAGGGGGTCGCACTAAGATGTCCGCATATTCCGCATCGCTGCAATCGGGCAGGAAGTCGTCGGGCGGAGCCTTCGGAAGGCTGCTCGTCCGCTTGTTCCTGATCGTGCAGGCGCTGATCGTCGTCTATCCGCTGCTCTGGAACGTCATTGCCTCGCTCAAGACGAACGCCGAGGTGATGGAGAACCCGTGGTCTCTTCCGCAGAGCTTGAACTGGGAAAACTACGTTCGCGCCTTCACGACGGCCAAGATCGGCGATTACATGCTGAACTCGGTGCTCGTCGTCGCCATGTCGATGACGGTGCTGCTGCTGGCGGCCATCCCGACGGCTTACGTGCTCGGACGGATGAGATTCCGCGGCCGCTCGTTCCTGACCAACTTCTATATGGCCGGCCTGTTTATCGGCGGCGTCTACATTATCGTGCCTCTGTTCATCATGATGAACGACCTGAGCATGCTCGACAATCGCTTCTGGCTCAGCGCCGTCTATGCGACGGGCAGCCTGCCGTTCTCCGTGTTTCTGCTGACCGGGTTCATGAAGTCGATTCCGCACGATTTCGAGGAAGCGGCGATGATCGACGGCTGCGGCTACTTCGGCACGTTGTTCAAGGTGATTATGCCGATGGCGCGTCCCGGCATCATTACGCTGATCGTATTCAGCTTCTTCGACTTCTGGAACGAATACGTGCTGGCGATGACGTTCATTACGGACGACACCAAGAAGACGATTCCGATCGGCCTGTCCAATCTGATGCAGATTCAGCAGTACGCGACCGACTGGGGCTCGCTGTTCGCCGGACTCGTCATCGTGCTCGTGCCGACTATAGCCGTCTATGCGCTCCTGCAGAAAAAACTGACAGAGGGCATGATGTTGGGCGGAGTAAAAGGATAATCGGGGAGATGCGGCGAAGATAACAGGGAACCCAAGGGAATTACAAGGGAAACCAATCATCGGAGAGGGGTTGTCGCGCAGGTGGCAACGTTCGGCATTCAAGGAAACGACTTTGTATATGAAGGGAAGCCGATCCGGCTATTGTCCGGGGCGATCCATTATTTCCGCGTCGTTCCGGAATATTGGGAGGACCGTCTGCTGAAGCTGAAAGCATGCGGCTTCAATACGGTGGAAACTTACGTGGCCTGGAACGTTCACGAACCGAAGGAAGGCGAGTTCGTCTTCGAAGGCATCGCCGACGTGGAGCGGTTCATCCGGCTCGCGGGCGATCTGGGGCTCCACGTGATCGTGCGTCCGAGTCCGTACATCTGCGCGGAGTGGGAGTTCGGCGGTCTGCCGGCCTGGCTGCTGGAGGATGCCAACCTGCGTCTTCGCAGCTACGAAGAGTCTTATCTGGCCAAGGTCGACGCGTATTTCGACGAGCTGCTGCCGCGGTTTAAGCCGCTCTTGTGCACCAATGGCGGACCGATTATCGCGATGCAGATCGAGAACGAATACGGCAGCTACGGCAACGACAAGAAGTATTTGGGCTATATCCGCGACGGCATGAAGAAGCGCGGAATGGACGTGCTGCTGTTTACTTCCGACGGTCCCGAGGATCATATGCTGCAAGGCGGGATGGTTGAGGGCGTGCTGGAAACGGTCAACTTCGGCTCGCGCGCGGCGGAGGCGTTCCGCAAGCTGCGGGAATATCAGCCGGAAGGCCCGCTCATGTGCATGGAGTTCTGGAACGGCTGGTTCGACCATTGGATGGAGGAGCATCAATCCCGTCCGGCGGCGGATGTGGCCGAGGCGCTCGAGGAGATGCTGGCGGAAGGCGCTTCGGTCAACTTCTACATGTTCCACGGCGGCACGAATTTCGGCTTCTACAACGGGGCGAATCACATCCAGCGCTACGAGCCGACGGTGAACAGCTACGATTACGATACGCTGCTGAACGAATCCGGCGAGCCGACGGAGAAATACTGGGCCGTACGCAAGGTGCTGGAGCGATACGCGGAGCTTCCGGAGGCGAAGCTGCCCGCGCCGATTCCTAAGCGGGCGTATGGGGAAGTGCGGCTGGAGGAGAAGGCGGATCTGTTCGGTCAACTGGAGCGTCTGTCGACGCCGGTGCAGCGTACGAGCCCGGAACCGATGGAGAAGGTCGGACAGGCTTACGGCTTCATTCTGTATTCGACAACGGTAACCGGACCGAGAAGCGGCATGAACCTGGTGCTGCAGGAAGTGCGCGACCGGGCGCTTGTCTTCGCCGACGGCAAATATATCGGCACGACGGAGCGGTGGAATCCGGTCGAGATTCCGCTTGAGGTTCCGGCGGAAGGGCTGCGTCTGGACGTTCTCGTGGAAAACATGGGACGCGTCAATTACGGCCCTCTGATGCGCGATCCGAAGGGAATTACGGAAGGCATTCGGCTGGGCAACCAGTTTCTGTACGATTGGACGATTCGTCCGCTTTCGCTGGACTCTCTGGAGGGATTGGAGTTTGCCGGGATCGGCGGACAGCAGGCGATCGGTGGTTCGACGGAGGGATCCGGCGCGTCGGCGGGAACGGCACAATCGCTTCCGGCTTTCTATCGCGGCACGTTTAACGTGGAGGAGAAGGCGGACACGTTCGTGCGCTTCGATGGCTGGACGAAAGGCGTCGCTTTCCTGAACGGCTTTAATCTCGGCCGGTACTGGGAAGTCGGCCCGACGCGCACGCTGTATATTCCCGCGCCGCTGCTGCGCGAGGGCGAGAACGAGCTGATCGTGTTCGAGCTTCACGGCACGTCGACCCCGGTCGTTCGTCTGACGGACAAGGCGGATTTGGGCTAAGCGAAGAGAGTCGGCCTCTCGATCGGCGACGGTTAGCGAAACCGTAAGATCGTGAGAGGCGGAACGGTGAACGGAAGAGCAACGAAGCGGTGAAACGGAGAACGGGGGGACGACGGAATGGGAGTGTCCGTACGGGAAGTTGCGCAGATTGTTCCTTCGCCGCGGCAGTTGGCGTGGCAGGAGCTGGAGTTTTACGCATTTATACATTTTACGGTGAACACGTTTACGGATATGGAATGGGGGCTCGGCGACGAGAGTCCATCCCTCTTCGATCCGTCCGAGCTGGATGCGGCACAATGGGTCGCGGCTTGCCGCGAGGCGGGTATGAAGGGGCTTATTCTTACGTGCAAGCACCACGACGGGTTCTGCTTATGGCCGAGCGCGTACACGGAGCATTCGGTGAAAAGCAGCCCGTGGCGAGGCGGCCAAGGGGATCTCGTGCGCGAAGTGGCCGACGCCTGCCGGGAAGCCGGCTTGAAATTCGGCGTCTACTTGTCGCCATGGGACCGCCATGAGGCGAGCTACGGGGATTCGCCGGCTTACAATGCTTTCTTCCTCAATCAGCTGCGCGAACTGCTGACCGGGTACGGCGAGCTGTTCTGCGTCTGGTTCGACGGAGCGTGCGGCGAAGGAGCGAACGGCAAGCGGCAGGTGTACGACTGGGATGCCTATTACGGCTTGATTCGCGAGCTCCAGCCGAACGCCGTCATTTCCGTATGCGGCCCGGACGTGCGCTGGTGCGGCAATGAAGCGGGACATACGCGGACGTCGGAATGGAGCGTCGTTCCCGCGACGATGCGGGACAACGAGAAAATTCAGGAAAATTCACAGCAGGTCGACGACGGCGAGTTCGCCAAGCGCATCAGCTCGGAGGACGAGGACCTGGGCAGTCGCGCCGTGCTTGCGGGAGCGAGCGAAGCGGTCTGGTATCCGGCCGAGACGAACACGTCGATCCGTCCCGGCTGGTTCTACCATGCCGCGGAAGACGATCGAGTGAAGACGGCGGACGAACTGATGGAGCTGTACGAGCGGACCGTCGGAGGCAATTCCACTTTCCTGCTCAACTTGCCGCCGGACAGAAGAGGACTCATCCACGAGAACGACGTCGCGCGGATGAAGGAACTGGGCGAGCGGATCAGACGAACTTACGGCGCCAGTGCCGATCTGGCTGCCGGAGCTTCCGTCCAGGGATCGGTTGGAAAAGATGCGGCGCACGGAGCGGAGCGTTTGACCGACGGCGACCGTTCGACGTTCTGGCAGGCTCCGGAAGGAACGGAGCAAGCCGAGTTCGTGATCGAGCTCGGAAGCGAGCGCGCGTTCGACCGCGTCGTGCTCGCGGAGAACATTCGCGAAGGCCAGCGCATCGAGCGTTTCCGGCTGGAGGTATCGTCCGGGGATGGGGAATGGCGGCCTCTGTACGAGGGTACCGTCGTTGGCTACAAGAAAATTTGCCGCTTCGCCGAGACGACCGCCAGCCGCTTGCGCCTGACGATCGATGAGTCTCGCTGGAGCCCGACTTTGACCAGCGTCGGCGTGTATCGGAGCGAGGCGGTCGAGGGATAAACAGAGGGGCTGTTTGTTCCGAAGACCTGCTTAAAGACGGCTATCAGCTCGAAAAAAATGGCGCTGCAACGGTGATTCCGCTGCAAGCGCCATTTTTGTTGCTGCGATTGACCAGTTTGCGTACATGCAAAGCGAGTTGTTCTAAGAAATCGCGCAACGCCACCCCAATGAGGGTCCAACGGAGGACGTTGTTCTAAGAAATCGCGCAACGCCACCCCAATGACGGTCAAACGGAGGGCGTTGTTCTAAGAAATCGTGCAACGCTACCCCAATGAGGGTCCAACGGAGGGCGTTGTTCTAAGAAATCGCGCAACGCCACCCCAATGACGGTCGAACGGAGGGCGTTGTTCTAAGAAATCGCATAACGCCGCCCCAATGATGGTCAAACGAAGGGCGTTGTTCTAAGAAATCGTGCAACGTTCAAGTTTTCTTCGGCTTAATGGCCAGCGCACCCAAGTGAGTGTCGACCAGATAGAGAGTCCCTTTTTCATCAACGGCGATGTCATGAGTGGATTTCTTGTTTTTGACGATCAGAACGAATCTTTCATTTCCTGCAGGATCAAGGGAGAACACGCTGCCTCCGGTATCCTTAATGTATACATTTCCTTTGCTGTCGCTGAGAATGACGGCTGCAGTCGTATACCCGTTCAATCGCATCCGATACTCCCATATCGCTTTGCCGGAAGCATCGATCTGAGTAATTCCACGATTGGATTGCACGTAATATTTTCCTTTGCCGGCTTTCGTCATCACCAGATCGAGCTGGGCGGCCGTGGGTTTGTTCACTTTGGTCAGCTTTCCGCTCTTCAAGTCCAAAATTTCGACCCTTGCGGTCGGATTGCCAAAGGCCCGAACCCATTGGTCGGTAGACGGAATATATCCGGAGGCGCTCCAATCCTTGGAACTTCGATCAAGTTGCTTCTCCCAGAGTACTTTCCCGGTGTTGCTCAAGTAATACGCGTAATTTGAATCGGTCAGGACAAGCACGTTGTTACGGGAATCTACGATCAATTTCTCAAGATTGGTTTCATGCGAGGTGAACACATAATCTCCCGACAGCGAAGCCGAAACCGTCCATTCCACAACGTCCGGGGCCGCCCAATTCAGCTTCCCCTGCGGAGACAGGGAAATAATGTTTCCGCTGGCTATCGTAATCAGATTGCCCTGCGAGTCCATCGCGGACGAAGGGATATAATCCGGAAATAAAAACTGCTCGTGCGGGAGAGTGTAGGTAGATTTTACGTTGCCTTTGCGGTCGATCAGATCGATTCTTGGATCGAAGGTTTTATCCGTAATATCCTGGCGGATGGTGAAAAGGGTTCCGTCCGTCGATAATCCCCAATCATCCAAGAAAATCAGGTCCGAATCGTTGTAGGAATATGCCCACAGCTCGCGGCCGTTCGATGTGGAGATTGCTTTCGTAAAACGACTGCCGAGAAGCAGCAGACGGTCTCCATCCAGCTTGGACTGCCATGCATCGGTGACCGCAGCACTCCAATCGACCTCGAAATTCTGATAGCCGCGAAGCTGCAATTTCTTCCCGTTGTCGTTAACGTAAGGAAGCTGCAAGTAGTCGTTAGAAGGAAGCAGCTTCGGTTTCGCGGCTGCTGCAGACAGGTTATGTTCGCCGACAAAACTGAACAGAAGTAATAGACTTACGGCAATCCCGATCCATTTTTGGCGCATCCGATATCCCCTTGTCCTCTTTAGAAATAGAAAATGGTGAAAGGCATAATGCGACACCTTCCACCATTTTACTACAATAGGGGGTTTATTCCTACGCGGCAGGATTACTTTACTTTAAGAGACTTGAAATAATCGGAGAAAACATCGGCAAACGCCTCCGCCGCGAGACGGCTCTCCTCCAGCGTATTGTTGGCGCCGCCGATTTCGAGCAGCAGACTGCCCGGAGACAGCGATTGATTGTACTCTCCGTTGCCCTGGTGGGCGCTCTTGGAGATGACGCCGCGGGACAAGCCGGGATATTTCTTGTTCAGCCGCTTGTTCAGCTCTTCGGCCAGCTTCTGGTTGGCGGCGTGGTTGGGATGGGCGGTTCCGATAACGAACAAGATGCGCGCGTAGCTTTTGCCTTTGATCGCGACCGTCGTATTTTTGCGCGGAACGTCCGCGTCTCTATGAATATCGAAGAAATAGGCCAGCGAAGGATTGGCCTTCTTGGCTTTGGAAATGGCTTTGCGAGATTCCGCGTAGGATTGGGAGAAGCCCAGCTTCTGAACCCGCAACCTTTCGGCAAAATCCGTGGTTTCTACCAATGAACGGATTCCCGCCTTGTTCAGCATTTCTCCCAAATGCCCGCCTACCAGCGTAATGTTGATTTCCGGATCGTCGACGGATGAGCCCTTGGCATTGCGTGCAACGTTTTTCCAGGATTCCCGATTATGGGTGTGATAGATGTATACTTTCGGCACGTCGCGTTCGTCGAGATTCGTCTTGACGACCCAATTGGCCACGTAAGCCCGATTCCCGTCGGCAAGCGAAACGAGATACCAATCCCCTTCGACTGCGGCAATCGGCAAAGTATCTCCCGGGGCGGCCTTGCCTACGATGTCGTAGTCCAGTCCCGGTCCGCTGCGCAAATTGGTTGTGTCCACGAAAACGACGTAACGAAGAGGATTTTCGGTCTCGACCACCCAACTGGCGACGTAAGCGCGATCTCCACTCGGAAGCGGCACGACGTACCAATCTCCTTCCGTGTTGACGATCGGCAGCGTGACTCCCGGCACGGCTTTGCCTACAATCTCGTAATCCAGTCCCGGTCCGCTCCGCAGATTGGTCACGTCCACAATTTTGACGACGCTTCCGGGCGGTGCGACAGAAGAATTCTGGCTGACCGGTTCGTTGGCCGACTCAGTCTCGGTGGCAGGAGCGGCCGATGGGGATTCCCCGTAAGCTTCGGAAGCGGAAACGAAAGAGACGAATAGAAGCAGGACGACTGCGACTGCGCTGGCTGCGATTTTACGAAGAAACAAAGCATCCTCTCTCCCTGTTCGATAATTCGTTCATACATTTTTCGACAGGATTGAAGTAAAAGCCTGCTAGATGTCGGAAAATTATCATGCGAAGTTTGCGGGGCAGTGTCGAATAACGGTGTAGACGAGAGAACGTATGTTTGGTATAATGAATGCAAATGATAAACGGCGAGTGAAGCACACTCCGATTAGCGCCTGAAGGCGCTCGGGGTGTGCTTTTTTTCGCGTTTGCGGAAGTCGTCGGAGAGAGGATGTGGTGTATAATGAAGGTAACGGATCGGCGCAAGAAGGAGAAGCTGAAGCTCGATCAAATGATGCGCGTGCTGTTCCGGTTATCCAAACGGCTGACGGTGCAACTGATCAACGGCTTGTTCGGAGAGCAGTTTACGACGGAGGATGTAAAGTCGATTCATTACGGCAATGCCGAGTTCATCTTGGACGAGTACGAACGGATCGTCGGCGATCTGTTCCTGAAGCTGGATACGCGTCGAGGCTTGTTTCAATATCATGTCGAGTTCCAGACGCTGAACGATCAGTCCATGGTTATTCGCATGTTTCGCTATGGCTTCGAGAAGGCGATGGAGCTGGCCGTGGGCAGAGAAGGCAACGGTCTGCCGCTGCTCGTCTTTCCCAGACAAATTGTCATTTTCCTGGAGGAAAACGAAGCGATCGGCGAAGAGCTCGCCTTCCGGATGCGGCTGCCGGACGGAACGGAGACGGTCTACACGGTGCCGGTGCTGCGTTACTGGACGCTGTCGCCCCGGGATTTGCAGGAGCGGCGTCTGTTTGCGCTGCTGCCGCTGCAGGTGTTCGGCTCGCGCAAGAACATGCGGCTCATCGCAGCAAGTACGCGCTCGGACGATGAGAAGCGGCAGGTGTTCGCGCAGGAGTTTGCGCGCCTGAAGGAGACAATCGCAGAGACGCTGGACGTCATCCGGGACCTGCATCAGCAGCGGCTGCTGCCGACCGGAGACATGGACCGGATCTTGCAGGTGCTGGGGAGCATTCTAAGCTACTTATACCGACATTACGGTGAATATAAACAAACGGAAGAGGAGGTAAGCCATATGATCAAAACGTTTATCCCTGAAGCGCTGAAGAAAGGAAGAGAGGAAGGTAAGAAAGAGGGGAAGAAAGAAGGCTTGAAAGAAGGAGTAAAAAAAGGTCAGCTCAAAGTGGCGCGCAATTTGCTGAAGCTGGGAGTAGACATGGACACGATCGTTGAAGCGACGGAACTGACTCCCGAGGAAGTGACGAGCCTGGAAAAGAAAAAATGAAGTTTGCGTGAGCGCATAGCGAAGAGAGCTGGAGGGGGGCGACACGGACGTTACCCTCATCCCTATCTGAATCACGAACAAAGGCCCGCCATAGGCGGGCCTTTGTCATATTAGGATTATTGCTTAGCGACTTCCTCGGCTTCGATCTCCGTAGCGATCTTCTTGTAGGTCTCGTCGTCGAGAACGCGGCGAGCTCCAAGATAACGCTTGGCGTAATAGTTGTCGTCGAGGGAGGTGATCGTCACGCCCTTGGAAGCGGCGTGGGCAAACTTGTTCTTGCCGATGTAGATTCCGACGTGAGAGACGCCGCTGCCGCTCGTATTGAAGAATACGAGGTCTCCAGCGCGCAAATCGTCGTCGGAGATCTTCTTGCTCTTCTCCCAGCTGTACATGTCCCGCGAAGAGCGGGGCAGGTCGATGCCGAGTTCATTGAACACGTATCCGGTAAAGCCGGAGCAGTCAAATCCCTTCGGTGTCGTTCCGCCGTACTTGTAATCCGATCCGATCAGCGGAGCGATCGCTTTGTCGAGCTTCGAATCCGCGAATACGCTGCCGACCTGGAATGCCAAGAGCAAAGCAAGGCCAAACAAGAAGACTGAAACTTTACGCAAAACCGGCGACTCCTTCCAATGCCTACGAGGTTAGCTTAAGGGTTCGGTAGAAGGTCCCCTATGGCTCCTTTGAAGCAAAGCCAACTCACCCGAAAAGATGGTTCCCCCGTTCCCCGTTTCACGGGAACTCGGCATTTTATGATTTCTTTAGCTTTATATATTCGGTTATCCTGACGAATTTCCTGCATCTTCTATATTAGAATTCCTTAATCTAGGGACGGCCATTAGGCTCGGATACCCCTCCTTTCGTCCCGAATGTATCCCGCCGATAATAACGCCAAACCCCGGCTGCGGCCGGCAAGCGGCGCAACCGGGGAATGTCCCGGGAAGAATATTGTCGATTGTCGGGACGTGATAAGCCTACGATTTCGCGTCTCGCCATACGTGAAACTGGGATGCGGAAGTCCACAGCTTCAGCAGGGAGCGCACGAAGTGAAAAGCTTGATGCAGCGTCACGGCGAGGAAACCCGACCAGAGCAAGGAGATTGCCCAAGCTGCGGCGGATACCGCAAGTCCGATGCCGAGCATAACGAGCGTAATGCCCAGCAGGGGGAAGGCCCGGCGAAACGCCAACCCCAAACTTCTGATAATGCCCTCCCGAGCGGCCGCTCCGAACTGCATGAATTGGCAGACCAGATGTACGACGAATCCGTACAGCAGCCACGAGGCTGCATAAGGGAGCAGGTCGAGCAGCCAATTCGTCAACGAGGGCTCGGAGAAAAAGCGGTTCTTGGCCATCGGCAGCAGCCATGCGGCGGGAAGCAGGATGAGCGCGTTCTCCATCCAGTAGAGCAGGGTGACCGGCTTCCATGCCCGTCGCACCCCGGACAATACCCGCGTTCCTTCCTCCTCGGCGGAGTGGCGGAAGGAGTAAAACAGTCCGGCATTGATCAGGGGGGTCAGCACCATCCTCAGGAGCAGCAGTCCGCCGAGCAGCCAGAGCACGTCGTCGACGAGATCGGTTTTCAGCAGGCGGAACTGGGCCTCGATCAGGAACAGATGGGCGGCGTCGGAATTCGGATGTTCGTCGGGATAACGCGCGAGCACGGGCGTTACGACCGAATCGACGAACCGGTACAGGAAAAATCCCCACAGCAGACGGTACAGGAACAGGAGAACCAATACATATTTATGCCTGACGGTCATGTCCCATCCCATTTTTAGTCTTTCGCGCATTTTCTTCCCTCACCTCACCAGGCCAATGATCCGAACAGACCTTCTATGATCTGGGTTATTCCGGTTGCATACCGGGTACGCTGTTCGGGCGGTACTTCGGCTTTGAGATAATTGTTGTACTTGCGATTGTCGAGCACGATATGGTTGCCGGGATCGATCGTCGCGTAGAGCAGCGGGGAGGCCGACTCCAGCTTGAGCTGAACGTGGGGCTGAACGCCGTCCCAGCGTTTGCGCACCGACTGGCCGTCCTGGAACTGCAGCCATACCGACACCGATTCCGGGCTGCCCCCGTTGCGCCGAAGCAAGACGATGCTCTCGTAACCGTTGTCCGTCTTTCTCGTCTGTATCGTTTCCACCGAGAAGTCCGCCATTTCGCCGCGCTGCACGTAAGCCCGGAAGAAGTCGGTCCATTTCTCCTTCGTCACCGTCTCCACGACTTTCTGGAAGTCAGAGAAAGAAGGATGCTTGAACTTGTACTTCTGAAAATAGGTTCGCATGATCTTGCTCATCGTTTTGTCCCCGACTTGCTTCTCCAGCGCAGAGAGTACGAGCTTGCCCCGCAGATAGACGTTCTCGGCGTATCCGTCCGAGGAGCTGAACTTCCAGGAGGAGAGACTCAGCGGCTCGGGATGGGTCATATAGCTGGCCTCGATCGGCAGATTGGGCAGTACGCCGTAAATGCTGGCCATCAGCTTATCTTCGGTGTAGGACGTAAAGCCTTCGTCCAGCCAGGCCTCTTCGAATTCGTTGGAAGCGACGAGCCCGTACCAATACTGGTGGGCGATCTCGTGGACGAGCGTTCGTTCCAACTCGTAGCCGGGATTGTCGTCCCGGGCCGACGCCCCGGTGACGAGCGTCGGATATTCCATGCCGCCGGCGCCGTTGCCGCTTGCCGGAGGAACGACGACCGAGAGAGTGGAGTAGGGATATTCCCCGTACCACTGTCCAAGCTTGGCTAGAGCGGACTTGGCGGCGTGCATGTAGCGGTCCTTCAAGTGCTGGTGGAGCGGGTCCAAATACAGCTTGATCCGAACCCCGGGAATTCCGGGCGAAGAGAACGAATCCTCCACGTACACGAAGTCCGGAGAAGCCGACCAGGCGAAATCGTGCACGTCTTCGGCATAGAACTGGAAGCTTTTGCGTCCGCCGGAGACAGCCGGGGTTTTCGTAAGGAAGCCGGTAGCCGCTACTTTATAACCGTCCGGAACTTCGATGCGAACGCTGTAGATGCCGAAGTCGGAATAAAATTCGGAATCTCCGTGGTATTGGTGCAGATTCCAGCCCTCGGAGGCGCGCCCCCTCATGCCGGACGTCTCGTAGACGGGAATTTTGGGAAACCATTGGCCGGCCATGACGAAGTTGCCGGATTTGCCCATACGGGCGAAGATTTCGGGCAGCAGAACGGTGAACTTCATGCGCAAGGTGACGGATTCCCCAGCCTTGACCGGTTCGGGGAGCCGGAAGGCCGCCAGCGTGCGGTCGTTGCGGTTGCCGTCGTCCGGCTGCACGTAATGGACTCTGGGCAGAAGCGTTTCCCCTTCCTCCGTGGTCAGAGAGGTGAGCTCCATCCCGCCGTAGCCGCCTTCTTTCATCTTGTCTCCCCTGAGCTTTCCTCCCGATTCGTGCAGGAACGTACTGCCGGGCGCGAAGGCGTTCGGATATAGATGAAGGTACATCTCGGAGACCGCTTTGCGCCCGGGATTTTTCCAGGTAACGACCTGCTCTCCCTGCAGGGCTCCGCTGTTCTCGTCGAGCGAGACGGAGATATGGTATTCCGTTACGCGGTTGCTAAGGACGACGGCTTGCGGTTTCTGCGGAACGTCAGGCCCGGGATTGGGCTCGGACTTGGCTTCTACCGCGGGCGGGCCGACGGCGGGGAGATCGGACAAGGAAGACGCGGGCAGGGCGTATTGATCGACCCAAGCGTCGGCAAACCCGAATCGGACGGACATGACAAGTACGGCAGCGGCGGCGACGAATAGCAGCATTCGCAGCGAACGGCGCTTAGGCATACGGATAACCCTCCCGTTGACAAGCATCTACGAGATATATATGTAGGTTGTCCGCGGATTATATCTGGAGTTTCGGGCCAAGCTACTGTGAATTGTAGTTGACAGGGATTTCGCAAATCTTTTAATATGAAGGAAAAGTGCAAACGTTTGCGCAAATGAGAATAGAGGAGTTGGCAGCATGAACGGAAAATGGTGGAAAGAAGCGGTCGCATATCAAATTTATCCCCGCAGCTTTATGGACGGCAACGGAGACGGCATCGGGGATTTGCCGGGCGTCATCTCGAAGCTCGATTATTTGAAGGAACTCGGCGTCGACGTGCTCTGGATCTGTCCGATCTACAAGTCTCCCAACGACGACAACGGATACGATATTTCCGATTATCAGGACATTATGGACGAGTTCGGCACGATGGCCGATTTTGACCGTTTGCTGGCAGAGGTTCATTCCCGTGGGATGAAGCTGATCTTGGATCTGGTCATCAACCATACGTCCGACGAGCATCCGTGGTTTATCGAATCGCGTTCGAGCCGGGACAATCCGAAGAGAGACTATTATATTTGGTCCGACGGGAAGGACGGAGCGGAGCCGAACAACTGGGAGAGTATTTTCAGCGGCTCGGCGTGGGAGTACGACGAGGCTACCGAACAATATTACATGCACGTATTTTCTACCAAACAGCCGGATTTGAATTGGGAGAACCCGCAAGTCCGCCAAGATCTGTACGCGATGGTCAACTGGTGGCTGGACAAAGGGATCGACGGTTTCCGGGTGGACGCGATTTCCCATATCAAGAAGGTTCCGGGTTTCCCGGACATGCCGAATCCGGACAAGCTGCGCTACGTGCCTTCCTTCGAAGGCCATATGAATCGCGAAGGCATTCATGTTTTCCTGCAGGAAATGAAGAGCGAGACGTTCGACAAATACGACGTTATGACCGTCGGAGAAGCGAGCGGAGTGACGGTGGACGACGCGGAGCTGTGGGTCGGAGAACGGCGCGGTGCGTTTAATATGATTTTCCAATTCGAGCATATGGGGCTGTGGCAGAAGACGGCGGACGGTTCCGTGGATATCCCGGCGCTCAAGAAGACGCTCACCCGCTGGCAGAAAGGGCTCGAAGGAGTCGGCTGGAACGCGCTGTTCCTGGAAAATCACGATCAGCCGCGATCGGTATCGACGTGGGGGGACGATCAAACCTACTGGGAGCAGTCGGCGAAAGCGTTCGCGACGATGTATTTTCTCATGCAGGGGACTCCGTTCATCTATCAGGGGCAGGAGATCGGGATGACGAACGTTCAGTTCCCTTCGATCGACGATTACAACGACGTAGCGAGCAAAAACCTGTACCGCACCGAGCTGGAAAACGGCAAAACCCACGAAGAAATCATGCGGGTCATCTGGAAAAACGGCCGCGACAATTCCCGGACGCCGATGCAGTGGAACGAGCTTGACCAGGCGGGCTTCACGACCGGAACGCCTTGGCTGAAGGTGAACCCGAACTATAAGGAGATCAACGTCGAGAAAGAGCAGAAGGAGCCGGACTCGATCTATCATCATTACCGCAAGCTGATCGCGCTGCGCAAAAACAATCCGACGGCGGTATACGGCGCGTACGACCTGATTCTGCCGGAGCACAAGCAGATCTACGCCTATACGAGGACGCTCGGGGAAGACAAGCTGCTCGTGATCGCGAACTTGTCCGCCGAAGCCGCCGCAAGCCGGCTGCCGGACTCCGTCGCTTATTCTTCGGCCGAGCTGCTGTTGATCAGCGGAGAGTCGGGAGACCGCAATCTGCGCGATCTCCGACTGGCTCCTTACGAAGCGAGGGTTTATCGTCTCGTTTAAGCTTCCGCGATCAGCGGGCTCGGCTGCCCGAGATACATCAGGGTGAGACGGTGAAGCGCCCGCGTGCAGGCGACGTACAGCAGCTTGGCGTCCTGCGGCGCGGCCGCATAGCGGCGGTCGTCGGCATCCGCGACGAGCACGGCATCGAATTCGAGTCCCTTGGCCAGATACACGGGGACGACGGTAATGCCTCCGCGGTACTGGGTTTGGTTCTCGGCGATCAGATTCGCCTCGATGCCGGCAGTCCGCAGCTCCTCGGCCAGCCGGGCGCAATCGTCGTCCGTGCGGCACACGAGCGCGATCGTCTGCATGCCGCGCTCCCGGTTGTCCCGGATGAAGCGCTCGATGCGAGGAAGACGGTCCGTCTCGGCGTCCAGCTTGGCGACCTCTACCGGGTCGCCGCTGCGGAAGACCGGGACGGCAGGAGGCAGGTTCGTGCCGGTATGCGGCAGAATGCGGTTGGCGAACTCGATGATTTCGAGCGTCGAACGATAGCTTTGCTGCAGGGCGTGATAGGAGCGGTACTCCTCCGCGAATACGTCGGACAGCTCCTCCCACCTCTGAACGCCGCGATACGCATGAATGCCCTGGGCCAAATCCCCGAGAATGGTGAACGAAGGCTCGCTCATGAACGCGTTCAGCAAGGCGATCTGAAGCGGGGATACGTCCTGGGCCTCGTCGACGACAACGTGGTCGAACGAGAGTTTCTCCGCTCCGTTGAAGGCGTAGTGGATCCAGACGAGCGCGGGCAGGTCCTCGTGCCGGACTTCGCCTTTTTTCAGATAGGCTTTGGTGCTCTGGACGATGCTCTTGGGGATGTCCGCCGCGCCGTCCGAGGAGAACAAACGCTGATAGAAGCTTAGGGCGTCCGCCTTGGGCAGCTTGTTCACGTAAGCTCTCAGCCGCTGCTTGCCGGTCTTGGCCTTATCCTTGCGAATCTTCGGGTCGCCGATCTCTCCGAGCTGCATTTCCAGCCAGCGGTTGATGCGGGCCTGCAGCCGCTCCAACCGTGGGGCGAGCGGGTAATGACGGTATTCCACCTCGAACCATTCGCGAATTGTGGCGGCAGGCAGCACGCGGCGCTCCCAAGGCTCGAATGGTTGAGGTTCGAGGAAGTGCGTTTCCAGGCTCTTCAGCTGCTCGTCCAGCAGCGCTTTGAAAGCGAGCGATCCCTTATATCTTCCCGGCGTCTCGTCGTCGATCTGCGGCCTGGCGCCTGCGAGTGAGAACCACAGTTCTCCTTCGGAGGCGTCTTTGGCCAGCTTGACGTTGCCGCTGAGCCGGTCGAGCGCCCAATCCGCGAACGTCGTCTGCTTGACGTCGCCGACGCCGAGCTCGGGCAGCACGCCGGAAATATAATCGAGGAACATCGTGTTCGGCGCGAAAATAATCATCCGCTCCGCGCGAATCTGCTGCTGGTACTGATAGAGCAGGAAAGCGAGCCGGTGCAGCGCGACCGTCGTTTTACCCGAACCGGCCGCACCCTGGATGATCAGCGCTTTGTGGCGCGGAGCACGGATGATGCGGTCCTGCTCGGCCTGAATCGTGGACACGATGTCGCGCAGCTTATTATCTTTCTTGTCTCCGAGCTTATACAGCAGGAATTCGTCGTTCAGGCCGATATTGTCCCCGCCCCGCTCGTAGCTGTCGACGATGCGCCCCAGCTTCCGGTCCCGGATCGACAGGTTGCGCTTGCGATAGATGTCCCCGTGGATCGTGCCGTCCGGCGCGTCGTAGGAGACGGTCGCATCGCCGCCGGTGAAGGAGTAGAAGAGGCTGGCGACCGGCGCTCTCCAATCGATGACGTACGGCTCGCCGGTATCCTGGCGGTCCATGCCTCTCTTGCCGATATACAGGGGCAGCGCCGCGGTTTTGCCGTTTTCCTTGAAGTCGAGCCTTCCGAAGTAGGGTTCCTTGTCGAGCAGGTCGAGCCGACGGCGGCTCTCCTCCCGTTTCTCTTCGAGCAGCTGCTCGGTGAAATCCTGTCCCCGGTAGACCGGACCGATGCCTGACCTCTGCCGGTCGATCTCTCCGAACGTCTCCTCCAGGCGCCCCTGTTCCTCCCGAAAAACCGGGCTTTGCGTATTCATAAGTGCGATTCCTCCTTGCGTTGCGTATTGACTTCACCTATTGTGGCGCATTTTTGCAAAAAACAATAGACTTATGTTTTCCGTTTTGTTATGATGTTGAGTACAGAATTACCTAAAATAGACGGAACAAACGTTCGCGTCAATAGACGTCGCATAAGAAGCGGGCGAGACTCGAATTTTCGAGGGTTTCGGTCCCGGTTTTTTCGTATGTAACGGCATTTACGGGAGGCTGACCATGGATAATCCGAATCAACCGACGGAGAAGAAGAAGCTGTCGCTTAACGTCGTCAGCAATAAACAACATAAAGGCTTCGGCGCGGGATCGATCGACCTGAGCCAGGTCGCCTGCGTCATGATCGACGAGGGCGTGGCGTATATCGATGTCGGCGCGATGCATGCCAAGAGTAAGATCGAGAAGGGGATCAGATTTTCGCCCGACAAGTCCCTCGTGCCGAACGGCCGTCCGGCCTGGATCGTATGGGTGGCTGTCGACCGCAACGAGAGCGGTTCGTATTATGCGGGCGCAACTTCGTGCGAAATGCTGATCGATTCCGAGGCGAGGAAGGGCTGGAAGGTGCTGCCCGATCACGTCAATCGGCTCGACGCTGCGCTTAAGCGCAAGTACATGCTGGACAACATCGGTCCGGACGAGAAGGCGGCTCTTCGCAAGCTGCTTACGGAGCACAATGAAGAATGGTGGAACAATTCACCTCAAGAGTTGAAGGATTTGCTTGTGTAGCATGGGCGGATCAATATGAAAATGGCGGTGCAGGCACATATGGGGTGTCCTTGCGCCGCTATTTTTCTGTGTTTAAACAGGTCTGCGTCCAGACAGAGAATATAAAGCGGAAAAGCCAAGGATTAGTTGCTGATGTGCCTGACACACAAAAGCTCACGTCGTTGACGTGAGCGCTGATAGGGCTGGATTAAATGACTTCTCGCGCATCATTGTCCGGCAGTGTCGGGAACGAGGCGTGGGGCTCGGCCTGATACCAGAAGGCTGTCGAAGCGATATCGCTTTGCTGCGGCAAGTATCGCCCGCCGGAGCGCCATCCGAGGTCTTGAATGGTCACCCGCAGATCGCTCTCGAACCGAATCGGGTCCATGACATGCCAGCGGTACATGCCGAAGCGCGTCTGGCTTCGATACAATCCGTCCGGTCGAATCACCTGATGCATGCCTAGGTACGGCGTGGAATAGGTGCTGTACGTACCCAGCGGCTGCTCCCAATTCCATGCGCCCCCGAAGTAATCCTCGGTTCCCGTTCCGCATATCGTCGGGAATTCCTTGTCTCCGTCCATGTAGAATTTGATTTCTCCTTCTCCCCACCAACCGGTGTTGTTCACCTGCCAAGCGAGATAGGTTCCGACATAATGGCCTTTGCCCGAGATGCCGTCGATAATCGTATAGACATCCTTGTACGGCACAGGGTTCGTGCGGCGCCACTGGGCGTGAAAATATGCCGCATCCTCCGGGACGTCCGTCAACGTATAGTCGATCTGATAGTACAGTACGGCTTTCTCCGAAGATTTGTTTTCCATCGTCAACTTGGCGGAGCGGCGAAAAGGCATCTGCCAATAGCTGTTCATTCCCCCGGCCGGATTCACCGCAATCGGCAATGAATTGACATTGCTGCGCTCCTGCCAGCCATTGCAGAAGAAATCGCCGATCGGTACTTCAACGGAAGCTTCCTCTTCACCGTCCCAGTAAATACGGAAGATCAAATTCCTCCAGAATGTCGGGAAGCACGTCATCCACATATGCTGGATTGCGCCGGGTCCTTGAATTTCTCCCATTGTAAAAACAGCTCCAGGCTCGATCTCGACGGAAGGGGACACTTTCCAGCCAATGCCCAGATCGCGCGCGCAGTTCGCCCCCGTTCCTTCCTTGGCCATTCCTCCTTTGCCTTTCTCGCCAGTAAAATTTTCAGGGCTGATCGATCTTGTCTTAGCGTCAGACAGACGCGCCAAATTGCCCAATCCCATATTTAGTCCGTTATAAAGATTCAAGAATCCCACTCCTAATTATGTTAATAGTTATACAGTTGTGCTTAAACTCATCCCTTGAGACCGGTCAGAGTGATTCCTTCTATAAAATACCTCTGACTGCTAATATAAGCGACCATAACCGGAAGGACGGAGATCATCGCAGCAGCCATTAGCAGGTGGTACTTGGTCGTATACAGTCCTTGGAATGAAGCCAGGCCAAGCGTGATCGTTTTGACGCTCTCCGTCTGGATGACCACAAGCGGCCACAGAAAATCATTCCATACTCCCATGAAGGTAAAGATGAACAGAGAGGCGAGAGCCGGCTTCATTAACGGCATCAGAATCCGCGAATAGATGCCGAAATACCCGCAGCCGTCTATCCGCGCCGCCTCGTCAAGCTGTCTCGGTATGGTCATGAAAAATTGGCGGAGCAAGAAGGTTCCGAAGGCGTTGCCGAAAAAACCGGGAACGATAAGCGCATAGTAGGTGTCGACCATTCCCAGCTTTCGCATAATCACAAACGTCGGAATCAAGGTCACCATCAGAGGCACCATCATCGTGCCTAAATACATGCTGAACAGCAGATCCTTGCCCTTAAAGCGCAAACGTGCGAATGAGTAGGCGGCCAACGAGCTGAACAACAGCGTGCCCGCAGTTACAGCAACCGCAACAAATAAGGAGTTGAGCAGCATTCGGAGCAGCGGCACAGCCGTCAATACTTCTTGATAATTGCTGAAACTCCATTCCTTAGGAAACATACGGGGCGGCCATTGGAAAATTTCCTGCGGAGTCTTGAACGAGGTCAATGCCATCCACAGAAAAGGAAAGATGAACAGGATGCAACAGACGATCATAACGGCATGAATGAGAAGCGACTTCGCCTTCACGCGATTGCTCATTGTATAGGAGGTCATATCTATCACCTAGTCCATCTCATAATTTACTTTGTTCCCGAAAAATTTCATCTGCAGCAGCGTAACTGCAAACAACATAATGAATACGACCCAAGCCAGAGCGGAGGCGTATCCCATCTCAAAGAACTTAAACCCATTCTGATAAACCCAGTAATAGATCACGCGCGTGGAGTCGCCGGGACCGCCGCTTGTTGTGGAATAGATCAGGTCGAACACTTGGAAGGAACCGATGACCGACATGATCGACACGAAAAATAAAGAAGGCGTGATCAAGGGCAGGGTGATCCGTGTCATGCGTCTCCAGGCTCCGGCTCCGTCAATGGTTGCGGCTTCATACAGATGGGAGGGAACCCCCTTCAAGCCTGCAAGCAGAATAACCATATTGAAGCCCACGCTTTTCCATATCGAAATGGCCGACACCGAGAACAGGGCATATTTTTCATCGGACAACCAGCCTGCGCCTTGCAGATTCACGAGGCTGAGCACATAATTCAGAATGCCTAAATCGGTGTTCAAAATCCATCTCCAGATGACCGAAATAGAGATCATGGAGATGCCGACGGGCAGGAATATGGCGGCGCGATAGAGATTGACGCCCCTGATTGACTGGTTCAGGAGCAGCGCGATAACAAAAGCCACAGCAATTCCAAGAGGAATGGTCAATAAGGAAAACACGAATGTGTTTTTGAGAGACACCCAGAATTGCTGATCATGAACCATCTTGTCCGTAAAATTACTCAAGCCCACCCACCGGGGAGCGTTAATCAGATCCCAATCGGTAAAGCTCATCAGCAGGGAGGTGAAGATCGGGACAATTACGAACACCAGCATTCCGAGCAGGTTGGGCGCGATAAATAAGTAGCCGTATGCAGATTCCGCCATACTCTTCTTCTTATTAGCCTTCGATTTTGACATGGCTGACTCCTTTGCGTTAAAAGCGTCAACTGGGGAACGGATCGTTCGTCCCCCAGCCCACTCCTTGCCTGTCTATTGGTTTAAGACTTTGTCAATTTCCGTCTTCGCTTTGCCGAGAGCATCCTCAACGCTGATCAGGTTGCGAAGCGCCGGATCGATCTCCCGCATAAAAATCTCATCGATGGTCTTGGACCACAGAGGATGGAACGGAAGACTCTTGGCATTGTTCAACTGATCGAAGAAGACTTGCACGTGGTCCTGCGGCTCTCCTTCAAGCAGCCACTTCCCGGAGTTCGTTACAGACTTCAGCACGGGCATGCCCAGACCGGTCGAAGAGTTGATCTCCTGAGCCGTTTGCGAGACGTAGAACTTGATGAACTCGAACGCTTCCTTCGGATGCTCCGTATTCTTTGGCATTGCCAGCGTGACAAAAAGCAGCGGCGAGGAGCTTTCCGTTTTCTGCGGGAACGGCACGACTCCCCATTTTCCGGCCAACGGCTCCAGTGAATAAGAAACCCAGCGGCCTCCGGATACCATGGCGGCTTTGCCGGCAAGGAACATATCAACGGTGCTCATGCCTGTCCCTTGCAACCCGTCGGGCGTCGGCGACACGCCGCCGTCTTTATACATCAAGCTCTTGTACCAGTCCAGCGCTTCGCTGATTTTCGGATCGTCAAGCCTCATCGATTTACCGTCATCGCTAAGCAGCTTGCCGCCATTCTTATAGATCGAAGTCATCAATGGTCCCCACCACAAATCCTGCGCGAATCCGTACTGCTTCGATTTACTGTTGCCCTCCGACGTCAACGCTTTGGCCGCCTTGTCGAAGTCGTCCCAAGTCCATTCATTGGTCGGATAAGGGACATTCGCTTTATCGAACAGCTCTTTGTTGTAGTAGATCATGTAGGGCGTCGCATCTTTAGGGAATGCCCACATATGGCCGTCGTTATAGCCCATCGGATCAAGCAGCGCCGGGAAGAAGTCGTCGAAGTCGACATTGTTCTCTTTGGCAAGTGGAAGCATATCCAGCAGTACATTTTTTTTGACAAAGCTGCTGACCAGCGCCTCGCCAATATAGAAGACGTCGGGGGCATTGCCGCCGGCGATCTGGGTCAGGACGGACGCCGGGAAATCATTGGCGGAGCTGACATGATCGAGAGTGACTTTAATGTTCGGATGCTCTTGTTCGAATGCGGCTTTGATTTTTTCCTGTACGAGCTTCTCGTCCGGAGTTCCCCAGAAGGCGAACCGGATATTCACTTCTTTCGTCTCCGAGGCATTGCTTCCCGTTGCCGACGAAGCTGCCGGCGATTTGGAATCGTTCGAGTTGCCGCATGCGGTTGTTAGAAGCAGCGATAGAATAAGCGAAAGCGAAACGGTTGTTTTTCTCATGGATGTACCTCCCTTTTATTTGTAACAGGCGATAAATCGGTTGCATCAATTTGCTCTGCATGCCCCCTTCGGTGTTCAAGTTAAAAGTCAGTTTACTTTACCGGTAAATCTATGGTATCACAGCATGTTAGCGATTACAATCCTTTAATGCGATAAAATCGACAAAAAATCGTATGGAAATTAAGGGGAAATAGAGGGTTGTCCGCTGTAATTATTTGTAGTATTTTAAATATAGCTTTACCGGTAAAATCAATTAAGGAGGAATTAAGATGAAAAAATCCCCAATTCGGGCAGCTTTCCTCGTTATGGTGATGACTCTATTGCTTCTGTCGAGTTTTCAGATGCCGCAGAATGCCTCGGCTGCTGTTAGCACTGTCTATTCCAACAGCGGCGGAACAATTACGTTGTCCAATACGTTAATCGAATTAAAATGGAAAACAACGAACGGTACGCTGATCGGACTTAAGAACAAAACCACCGGCACGCAGCATTTGGGCGGTGCATTGGCCGGCAACTGGACGTTATTCGCGAATACGACGACGGACAACAAGTGGAACGCCTCGCTGGGAACGATGTTCAAAGGCCGCGACGCTGATCTCAGCAGCGTTAACGCCACCACGTTAAGCAACGGCATCCGGGTCGATCTGGCCTTCCACGGCGTCGGCGGAAAAAACATATCCGTTATTCAGCACGTTACCGTCTACGATAATGATCCGGTTTCGCATTGGACAACGGAAGTGGTCAACAACGAACCGAACTCCACCGTCACGGCGGTAGTCACTCCTCAGCTCACTGGATTGCAAGCGCTTTCTGGCGAGTCGCTGATGTGGCCCTATAAAGAAGGAGAAATTTTCAGCAATCCCGGCACGTTCCTGCGTATGATGCAATATCCCGTCCCCGCTTCTATGCAGTGGATGAATCTGTACAATAACAATGAGGGCTTATATTATGCGGTACTGGACACGACCGCTGCGTATAAGGAGTTTCGCTTCGGTTACGATGCCGGATTAGACCCTTCGGCCGGCTCGCCCAGACAGATGTCCGCCACCGTATGGCCGTTCGCCGAGACGAATGACAGCTATATTTCTCCACAGGTTGACATTGGCGTAGCGAGCGAAGGGGGCTGGTATTGGGGTGCCGATCGCTATCGGGATTGGCTGATCCATACGGCTCAATGGGAGAAGGGCAAGTCGGCCAAAGCCATGGAGCTGGACGCATGGTATATGGGCAATGTCAAAGCGTATAACGGTTCGATTAACCTGAATTACAGCGATTTGCCCGGTTATATTCAGAATGTCGATTCCAAGGGCATTCATAATCTGGAGGTAACAGGGTGGCATGTCGACGGCTTTGACAGCTATTATCCCGATTATTACACCCTGTCGGCGGCCGGCGGGGATACCGGACTGGAGGATGCGGTCGCCGACATTCATGCCAACGGGGACAATATCTTCTTCTACATTAACAACCACATTGCGGATATCGGCAGCGACTGGTACGCCAGCAATGCCGGGGTCTCCAATTTGCAGAAGGTCGACGGCACTTATTTCCCGGAGAGCTACGGGAACGGAAGAAGCTTCTACGCGATGTCGCCCCATTCCTCGGTATGGATTAGCCAATTGAAGGATCGAGCCAACTTCTTGCGCGATATCGGGGCAGACGGCATCTGGTGGGATCAGATGGCAGAGATGGACGCTGTGCTGGATTACAATTCCGCAGCAGGCCATTCTTCGCCAGCTACCTCCTTCTCGGAGGGATACAAGGAAATGATGGATACGATTCATTGGGATTTCAGCAGCCACGGCACGAATACGAATTATGTGTTTGCCATGGAGGGGGTAAGCGATTACTACAGCTATTTTGTAGATTTGAACGGAATGATGTGGGGCAGAAGCCTCGGATACGTGCCGCAACAGGCTCCTCAGGTGACGCGTTATACCATTCCGGCGAAGTTTCTCGGATTGCCGACTGCAGGCAAAGCCAGTGGAAGTCTCGACGAATATGCTTGGGCGTTCACGATGGGCAATCCGCTGCTTGTCGACACGGTGACGCCGAATGCGAACGTGTTCCCGCGATATACCGATATTTACAAGAGCGAGCCGACCATTTATTTTTACGGTACGTACAAAGACGAGCGGGGACTATCGCTGTCTAACTCAAATATCAAGGGGACAACAATTGTAGGTGAAAATCAGGACAGGCTGGGCATTCAATTGCGCAATTTAAGCTCTGCCTCCCAGACGGTCACCGTGACGTTGGATTACGCCAAGCTCGGACTGGCGGGCAGCACGGTGGGCTCGGTCGTCAACATCGAAGGCGGAGCCGCCGTTGCCTACACGACGGGCGCCAACTCCGTATCCTTGACGATCACGATTCCGGCGAATGATGTGAAAGCTCTCAAAGTATTGTTCTGACAAGTGAAAGGGGCTGTCCCATAAGCTCTACAAGTTGCTGTGAAAGATAATCGATACGAAATGTAAAAAGGGGTATGTACCTCCTTCCGATGCTATACGCTCCCGAAATCTGAATGGGGAAACCCGTGACAAGGTGATTTCAGGAGCGTATGAGGCTTCTACAGGAGGTACATACCCCTTCTTTTTTTATCGATCATCTTAAGCTGCTTGGCTTATGGAACAGCCCCTTATCATTTGCGCGCCGAATCCGTCAATGCCGCGGCAGATTCCCGGATGACCAACTCGGGCTTAAGGCGGATTTTCACATATTCCGATTGCGGGAGGATTCCTTCTATTTTGTCCAGCAAGACTTGACATGCCTTTCTGCCCATCTCCTGAATCGGAGTGGCTACCGTAGTTAACGGAGGGTCGATCACGGAGCCCAGATAGACGCCTTCATAGCCGACGACGGAGATATCGTCGGGAATGGTCAGCCCGAGTCTCTTGACTGCAATGTAGATGAAGGAGGCCAGAATATCGTTGCAGGCGAACAAGGCTGTCGGGCGATTCGGACCTGTCAGAATGTCGATAAACGTCTGGTTGTTCTCCAGAATCTCGGACGCGACAAATTCGTTGGAAGAGAACAGATTGAAGGAGATCAGATTGTTTTCCTTGTAAGGAAGCTCCCGGTCGCGAAGCGCTTGAATATACCCCATTTTGCGTTCTTTGACCTCGGACGATTGCTCCAGATAGCTGTCGTAGACGAAAGCGATGTCCTTGTGCCCCAGGTCGATCAAATATTCCGTCATGGCATATGCGCCGTTATAGTCGTCGCATACAACGTAGTCGCTTTCCAGAGTTTCGAAATATTTGGTGTACAGCACGAACGGCACGCCTTGCTTCTGAAGGGCGGCATAGGTTGAGGGCTCGCCGCAATGGAAAATGAGAAAGCCTTCCGTCTGCATGCGAGTAAACTTCTCTATCATTGCGCGTTCCAACTCCAAATCGCGTTCCAACGGTACCATAGACACGATATATCCCCGCTTCAAGGCATAGGGAATAACGCCTTTGACAAATTGGTGCTGGTAATCGTCGTGCAGGAATCCGCCGATCATAATGGTCAGATTGTACGACTTTCCGTGAATCAGTCCTTTGGCCATATGGTTCGGCGTATAGTCGAGTTCTGCTGCAATTTGCCTGATTTTCTGCTGCATAGCTGCGCTAATGGATGAATCCGCCCGCAAGGCTAACGATACGGTCATCTTCGAAACCCCGGCAACCTTCGCTATATCAGTGAGTGTCACACGCTTCTTAATGGATAACGCCCCCGAACTTTATCGGTAAATTTCTCTTGTAAGTAATAGTATATCCAAACTTGACTCTATCGTCTAATCGGATCTCCGACGACGCAAAATACAAACTAACGAAGAGCGGTATCGGTCCTGCCTCCGCTTTTCAAAAACTCCCCATCTGTGGTATGAATAGTACATTCGGGGGTGCCTCTATGAAACTGCGGGTGAACGGCAAGGCCAAATGGTATGTTTACCAGAAAATCGTCATGATATTTATCGTGTTTCTCGTGCCTCTTATCATCCTGAACGTATGGGTTAATTACCGGGGAATGTCTTTCTCGAAAAATACGATTTTGGATTCCGCCGCTGCAAGCGCTTCCTTCTATGCCGAGCAATTGGACAAGGAGATGTACTTCATTCGCAACCAGCAATTGCGCTTGCTCAACGAGCAGGAGCTGCAGAAGCTCAGCTTCCGCGGAGGGAAGCTGGAGAAGTACGCGGAGGTCGAGCTGATCGAGCAGGTGAGAACCGGCCTGATGCCGGTGGCAGACAGGAGTGAATACGTCGTCAACGCCGGCGTCTACGTCGCGTCCATCGGCAAAACCATTTCGGGCGCGAACGGCGTGACGGACATTCCCAACTCGGAATACGAGCTGCTCTCCTTGCTGTTGAAGCAGACGCCCAAGCCTTCGTTCTATCAGGCCGGAGACCGGATCTTCTTCATCGAAACGGAAAACAACGCGGAGATCTGGTCCTACATCGAAATTTCCAAAGCGAAGCTGGCAGAGGAGCTGCGCCAGATCGTTTCGCTGTACCGAGAATCCGAAGTGTTCTTGGGAAGCCCGGAGCTGGGCAGCGTACTGTCCACTGCGCAGGACGGCAATTCCTCCAGACTGGAGTCGCTTCTCATACGGGACGACGAGACGGTCACCGGCGACAACAGTCCCGAATCGCGGAATGTGGGCGGGACCCGTTACTTCGTAGCGCATCAGCCGGTCAGTTCGCTGAAGCTGTCTCTGACGATGTACGTGAACCAGAACGAATTGACTCGCCCGCTGAGTCAATTCAATTTGTCGTTCTACATTTTATTTGGCATCGTCGTCCTTGTTTTGGTGCTGTATTCCTTCTCGATCCACGTCATGATTCACCGGCCGCTGTCCAACCTCGTCAAGGCGTTCCGCATGATCGAGACGGACAATCTGGATCTGGTCATCGAATCCAAGACGAAGGATGAATTCCATTATCTGTTTCAGAGCTTCAACCGGATGGTGACCCGTCTCCAGCGTTCGATCAAGGACAATTACGAGAAGAAGATCGCGCTGCAGCGCTCGGAGCTGAAGCAGCTTCAATCGCAGATCAATCCCCATTTCCTCTACAACAGCTTCTTCAACATCTATATGCTGTGCAAGGTCGACGACTCCGAGAGCGCGGCCGAGCTGTCCCAACGGCTCGGAAGCTATTATCAATACATCACGAGAAGCGGCTCGGACGAAGTGCTGCTGGAGAAAGAGTACAAGCACGCGCTCGATTATTGCGAAATTCAGTGCATCCGCTTCTCTAACCGCATCTCCTACGCTTATGAGGAGATTCCGGAATCGTTGAAAAGCGTGCATGTGCCCAGGCTCATTATCCAGCCGATCGTCGAGAACGTATTCGACCACGCCTTCGAAGACGGAGCGGAAGACGGGGTGGTGCATATCGGAGTCGCGCACGAGGACGAATGCGTGCGAATCGTCGTGGAGGATAACGGTCGGCTGCTGACGGACGAACATCTGGAGCGGCTGCGGGAGGGACTGTCGTGGAAGTCCAGACAGGAAGAAACGACCGGCCTGATCAATGTCCATAACCGCCTGGCGTTAAAATACGGCGCAGGCAGCGGCTTGTTCTTGTCCCGGAGCGCCCATGGGGGACTCAAAGTTGAGATGGTCGTCGATATGAAGAAGAAAGGGGACTGATCGCTCATGTATCGGATGCTGATCGTAGATGACGAGCCGATTATCGTCAACGGATTAATTCAATTGTTCCAGAACAATGCCGAGTTCGAGCTGGATATATGCAAGGCCTATTCTTCCGCGGAAGCGCTGGAGATCGCGAAGAGGACGAAGCTGGACATTCTGGTCAGCGATATTCGCATGCCTCGCAAGACCGGTCTGCAGCTTGTCGACGAGATCGTCTATTATTGGCCGGCGTGCCGGATCATCTTCCTGACCGGCTACAGCGAATTCGAATACGTCTATGAGGCGCTTCGCAAAAATGTCGACAGCTACATTCTGAAGACCGAAGGAATGGACCCGATCTTCGAAGCGGTGCAGCAGGCGATCCGGAAGCTGGAGGAAGAGAACCTGCGGCGGTTGGAGAGCGAGAGGGCGCAGCTTCATCTGCATCTGGCAGAGCCGTATTTGAAGATGGAGATGATGGCGGAGCTGCTGAGCGGCAAGCCGCTGACGGAGCTGACGTCGAGCGAGCGCTATGCCGATCTGAACTTCGCCGTATCCGCCGATCGTCCCGCTTATCTGGTGGCCGGATGGGTGGATCGGGCCGAGCCTCCCAAGCGCAAGAAGCTGCAAGCGGTGCAGCGCATCTTCGAACAGCTGCTGCCCTCTTCCCTGGCCTGCGAGCAGACGATTCACGAGGAAGAAGCGCCGGTATGGCTGCTGCAGCCGGACGAGGAATTGTCGGCCAGGTTCGGCGGCGGCTCGGACGCAGGGGACGCGAAGGCGGAAGAAGAGGGAGTCGTCGCTTATGTGAAGGGCATTCTGGAGCAGGTGCAGAACGAATGCGAAGCGGCGTTGGAAGCAACCGTATCCTTCGGCATCTCCGGCAACGTGGCGGACAGTGGGGAGGCCGTGCATCCGAAGTTGGAGGCGATGCTGGCCGGAATTCGCGACAGAGCCCGGTTCGGGCATGCGCTGGCCATTGTCGATTTCGGCAAAGCCGAAGCGTCGGCTTGGGGCGCCGGCATGGGAGAGGACAAGGAGCAGGAGGAGCAGAAGCGCTGGCTGATCGAGCAGATTCACAAGTACGTGCAGGACAATCTGAGCGGAGACTTGTCGCTGACGACGATCGCGGGCGAGGTGCATTTTAACCCGTCTTATCTATCCCGTTATTACAAGCAGGCGACGGGCCGCAACTTGCTCGATTTCATTCAATCGACCCGATTAAACGCAGCCATCGACCTGATGCTTCACACTTCGCTGAAACTAAACGATATTGCCGTCCGCACGGGCTTCGACTCCAACTCTTACTTCACGACCTTTTTCAAGAAAATGACCGGAATGTCGCCGATGCAGTATCGAAATTCGCATAGGTAAAAAATACGAAACGATTGTAAACGATTCGAAATTGCGAGCGTTTTCCCGCGGCACCTATAATGAATGTATGGAGCTCCTAAGACTGACAAACGATCATATAGGGGGAAGCTTGCACATGAAATGGCATAGATCCTGGAATCTGATCCTCTCGTGCTCTCTCGTTCTTTCGTTGATGGCGGCATGTTCGAGCAAAGAAGGAAACAAAGAAGGCTCGTCCCCATCTCCGTCGGCGTCTGTATCTCCTTCAGCCTCCTCGGAAGACAGCGGAGCGAGCGCCGAAGCCGAAAAGCCGGACCCGCTCGGCAAATATCCGGAGACGGTGACGGTGACCGAGGTCATCGGTTACAATCCGCCCGAGGATCCAAGAACGCCGTCAGGGATGACGCCCGATCAGAACGCTTACCTGAAAGACTTGAAAGAAATGACGAACATCGAAGTGAAGTTCAAGTGGATGGTGCCGAACAGCCAATACGAGCAGAAGTTCTCGCTGGCGCTCGCGTCGGGCGACTTGCCGGACATTATGGAACTGGACCAGAAAAACTTCGAGAAGCTGAAAAATCAAAACATGTTGGGTGATTTGACGGAAGCTTACGAGCAATACGCTTCCCCGGATCTCCGGAAGTATATGGAGTCGGACGGCGGCTTCGCGATGAAGACGTTCAGCGTCGACGGCAAGCAGCTTGCGATTCCGGCCTTCGAGGACCCGTTCCTGTCTACGCAGATTTTGTGGATTCGCAAAGACTGGCTCGACACGCTGGGCTTGCAGCCTCCGACTACGATGGCAGAGCTGGACAAGGTTGCTGAAGCCTTCGTTACGCAGGACCCGGATCGCAACGGTCAGAACGACACCTATGGCGTGTCTCTCCAGAAAGAATTGTTTTTCTGGGGCTTCGATCTTAGAGGCTTCTTCAACGGATTCGGAGCGTATCCGTCCGTTGGCGACAAGCAGTCGGCCTGGATCAAGGGCGGCGACGGCAAGCTGGTTCCCGGTCTGATTCAACCGGAAATGAAAGACGGGTTGTCCATGCTGCAATCCTGGTATCAGCGCGGCATCATCAACAAGGAGTTTGCGCTCAAGGACGAAAACAAAGTTGTCGAGGATATCGTTGCAGGCAAGGTGGGCATCTCCTACGGAGAATGGTGGTACCCGAACTGGCCGCTTAACTCCAGCGTTGATAAAGACCCGAAGGCGGAATGGATCGCGCTGCAAATTCCGGGTCTGGACGGACCGGGCAAATCGCTCGTACCGAAGCTTCGCGCCGGCAAAGTGTTCGCGGTAAGCAAAAACATGAAGCACCCTGAAGCTGCCATCAAAATGCTGAACTTCTACATCGAGATGGGCTACAAGAAGTACAAGGACGACGAGAAGGCGGCAAAAGGTTACGTCTACAACTGGTTCAATCCGCGCATTTATAATCCGGCCGATATCGACAACATCTATACCGAAGTCAACAAAGCGTTGGATGCGGGTCAAACCGAAATTACGCTGGAAGACGAGACCTTCAGCAACGTCGACTCCGTGTTCAGAGCGACGAAGGAATACTTGGCCAAGGACACGTCCCGACAATCCTTGGGCATCAGTTGGGGGCAATATTACAGCCGCGCCGCCAAAGACGGAGGCTGGGGCACAACGAAGAAGGTTAAGGAAAGCAATGCATTCGTAAACAACGAATTCTACGGTCTGCCTACGGAGACGATCGTCAGCAAGGGCGGTCAGCTCGACAAGCTGATGCAGGAGTCGTTCACCAAGATCATCATGGGCGCGTCGCTCGATGAATTCGACAAGTTCGTCTCCAGCTGGAAGTCGCTGGGCGGCGATAAGATTATCGAAGAAGTCAACGTGTGGTACGATACGCAAGCTGTGAAATAAGCGGTACAAGGAGGCGGGAGGCGAAGTCGGGCAATCGACCGAACCTCCCGCTTTTCAATAGGGGAGAACGGAGGGGCATCTGTGAAAAAGCTAAAGAGAAATTTTCCGTTGCACATTATGCTGTGGCCGGGCGTCTTCTTTACAATTATCTACGCTTACGGTCCGATGGCGGGTCTGGTTATGGCTTTCCAGGAATTCGAGCCGCTGTCCGGTTTCTTTAAGTCGAAGTTTATCGGTCTCGAAAACTTTAAATATGTGTTTCAGCTGCCGGACTTTAATCAAGTGCTGTGGAATACGGTGCTGATCGCGGTCTGCAAAATGGTGCTGTTCCTGCTTGTTCCGTTAATTTTGGCTCTGCTGCTTAACGAGGTGACGAGGACTTGGTTTTCGCGGTTTGTGCAGTCTGCGATTTTCCTGCCGTTCTTCCTGTCATGGACCGTGCTTGGCGGCATCGTCATTGAGCTGTTTTCCCTTAACGGCCCGGTGAACGCGATGGTATCTTCTCTCGGACTGGAGCCGATTATGTTCATGCTGGACAACAATTGGTTCAGGACGATTATTATCGGTTCGGACGTGTGGAAAGGTATGGGTTACAACATGATCATCATGCTCGCCGCCATTACCGGCATCAACGCGACGCTGTACGAGGCGGCCGAAGTGGACGGTGCGGGCAAGTGGAAGCAGATGATCCACATCACACTGCCCGGCATAGCGCCGATTGTGATTGTGCTTTCCGTCCTGGGACTCGGCGGCGTGCTGAATGCCGGCTTCGAACAAATCTTGATTATGTATAATCCGACCGTCTATGAGGGCTCGGACATTATCGATACATTCGTTTATCGTTTGGGGATTTTCAGCCAGCAATTCGGTCCTGCCGCGGCTGTCGGTCTGTTCAAGTCCGTCATATCGCTTGCGTTGGTGTCGGCGACCTACTATGCAGCCTACAAATACAACAACTACCGAATTTTTTAGAGGAAGTTCAAAAAGTCCGATTTTGATCACGAAGCATCTCGGGAAGCAGGTTCGACATCGAATCTTGAATTCAGCCGGATCTTCCGGTACTCATGTAGGTTTGCCTACACTCCGTTCCTCATTCCCGGTCTTCATCCAACCTTCTCGGTGCTGAAAATCGAACTTTTTGAACACTTATGTAAATTAGTATGGAGGTGAGTCGGCTATGCGAAGCCGCGTCTCATTGAGCAGAAAGCTGTTTACCCTATCCAATGCCTTGTTTTTAACCGGAGTCACCCTGCTCGGCATCGTTCCGTTCCTGCACTTGCTGTCGATTTCCTTAAGCTCGAATACGGCCGCAATGGCAGGAGAGGTCAAGCTGTGGCCGGTCGGCTTTTCTTGGGACGCTTATATCTATTTGGGGGAAAAGGTGGAGTTCTTCCGTTCATTGAGGGTGTCCTTGGAACGGGTCGTTCTCGGAACGATCGTCAATATGCTGCTTGTGTTTCTGACCGCATATCCTCTGGCTAAATCGAACGAGCAGTTCGGCTCCAGAACGGTGTACGTCTGGTTCTTTGCCGTCACGATGTTCTTCGGCGGGGGACTGATTCCGACCTATATCGTCGTAGTCAAAACCGGATTGATCGATTCGATCTGGGCGCTGATCCTGCCGGGTGCACTGAGCGTGTGGAACGTCATCCTGATGCTGAACTTCTTCCGCTCGATTCCGAAGGAACTGGAGGAAGCGGCGACGATTGACGGAGCGGGACATTGGACCATTCTGTGGAAAGTATTCCTTCCCGTATCGCTGCCTTCAATTGCGACCATCGGCTTGTTCACGATCGTCGGGCACTGGAACGCCTGGTTCGACGGCATTCTCTACTTGAACTCGCCGGATAAGTACCCTCTGCAGACGTACTTGTCCACGCTGATTATGTCCATGAATTCCATGATGACCTCGGTGTCCGTAGAGCAGCTCAAGGTGCTGGAAAATCTCAGCGAGAAGACGCTGCGAACGGCGCAAATCTTCATGGGCGCGCTGCCGATCATGCTTGTCTATCCGTTCCTTCAGAAGTATTTCGTTCGCGGCATGACGGTCGGCAGCGTTAAAGAATAAGGGTTGGTCTGCAATGGGGAGGGCGCGGCGATGAAGAAAATAACGGTAGCTTTGATCGGAGCGGGACAGCGAGGCTTCAACTATGCGGAGTATGCGCTGCAAAACCCGTATGAGATGCAGATTGCGGCGGTGGCGGAGCCCACGGCCGCGCGAAGAGAGGCGTTGCGGGAGCGCCACGGGCTGCCGGAGGACCGGGTCTTCGCGCATTGGGACGAGCTGTTCGCCGGACCGAAGCTGGCCGACGCCGTCATGATCTGCACGCAGGATCAGCAGCATTTCGAGCCAACGATGAGGGCGCTTGAGGCGGGTTATCACGTGCTGCTGGAGAAGCCGATGTCGTCCAGTCCCGAGGAATGCCTTGCGATGGGCGACATGGCTGCTCGAATGAACCGCGTATTCTCCATCTGCCACGTGCTGCGGTACACGAACTTTTTCTCCACGATTAAAGGACTGCTTGATCAGGGTGCGATCGGGAAGCTGATGTCGATTACGCACAACGAGAACGTCGGATACTGGCATCAGGCGCACAGCTTCGTGCGCGGCAACTGGCGGCGCAAGGACGAATCCAGCCCGATGATTCTGGCCAAGAGCTGCCACGACCTGGACATTCTGCTGTGGCTGGCCGGGGCGGATTGCGTACGGGTGTCCTCCTTCGGCTCGCTGGCTCATTTTACGGCCGAGAACGCGCCGGAAGGGGCGCCGCTGCGATGTCTGGACGGCTGTCCGGCCTCCGACGAATGTCTCTACTACGCGCCTAATCTGTACTTGACGGACGATACGGACTGGCCAACCTCGGCGATCAGCGATGATTTCAGCTACGAGGCCCGGTACAAAGCGCTTCAGGAAGGGCCGTACGGCCGCTGCGTCTATCGCTGCGATAACGATGTCGTCGATCATCAAGTCGTGAATCTCGAGTTCGACAATGCCGTTACGGTTGCGTTCACGATGAGTGCGTTTACGAGGGAGATCAGCCGCACGATTAAGCTGATGGGGACGAAGGGGGAGATTCGCGGAGCGATGGAGAAGAACGAGATAGAAATTTTGCATTTCGGCACCGGGAAAACCGAGCGGATCTCCTTCGAGGACCGCGGCGGTCATGTCGGTCATGGCGGCGGCGACTGGGGGCTGATGCGCGATTTTCTGCGGCTGGTACGAGCGGACGGCGGGCAGCAGGGCTTAACGTCGGCCGAGCATTCGGTGCAAAGCCATATGATCGCGTTTGCGGCGGAGCAGTCCCGGGTAGCCGGCGAGACGTTGGAACTGGCGGAGTTCGTGCGAGGGCTGCGGTCATGCTCCGTTGGCTGACTCGTCGGCCGATATGGGGAGGGATCGCCGTGCTGATTGCGACGTCCGGAATTGTGATGGCGGCGGCCCATGCCTGGGATCGACCGTCGGAAGAGGGCGAGACCGTTGCGTGGATAGACGGAACGCCCGTTCATAAGGGCGAGTTCGAACGAGCTCTGCGGGCCAACAAGTCCCGCGTCGTGGATGAGTACTACATGAAATACGGCGCCGAACAGACGGCGGCGTTCTGGACGACGGCCTACGGAGGGGGGACTCCCTCCGAGTCTGTCCGCAAGTTGGCGCTGGAGAGCGTCACGAAGCTCAAAGTCGAGCAGATGATTGCTCGCGAGCAGGGCGTTCTGGCAGATATCGGATATTCCGGTTTCCTGCGGGAGTTGGAGTCGGAAAACCGGAGAAGACAGGAGGCTGTCGCGGAAGGCCGAGTCGTATACGGCCCTGTTCGGTATGAGGAAGAAGCGTATTTGGAATATGTGATGAGCAACGCGATCCGAGACGTTAAGAGCCGGCTGCTGGAGCGAGAGTGGAAGCCGGACGAGCGGGAGCTGCGGCGATTCTATGAGTTGAATAAATCGGAGCTATATGCGTCGCGCGGGTCGGCGAAGGTTAATCAGCTGTCCTCAGCTTTTCTGGACTCGAATCAGGAGGCGGACGAGACGCTTAAGCGGCAGGCGCGAGAGCGAATGGAAGAATCGACGGCTCTGGCCGCTGCCGGAACCGGGTTCGCGGAAATCGCGGACAGGTTGGGCGTTGAAATCCGGCTGGAGGAGCGAACCTTCAATGAAGGGGATGTCAGAATGAATTTGCGGAGCCCTGTCGCTCAGACGGCGGAGAATCTGGCTCCGGGAGAAATCAGCAGCGTCATCGAAGAAAACGGGCGTTTGTATTTACTCCAACGTCTGGATGAGCAGGGGGAAGGCTCCGAGTTCACGGATTTTGCGGAAATCAAGGAGCGGGTGTTGAAGGATTATGCGGATTACAGGTATGCGGAATACGTCTGGGATCGGATATCCGCCGCCGAGATCAGAATAGATGAAGCGAAATACAAAACCTCGTGGAAGTAAGAGAATTCCTGCATCGCTTGATGTAAGCGCTTCAACCAAGGGCCCGGTTGAAGGATTACATATATCAATGGAGAGGGATGATCGCTTGATCAGAGGGTTTCGCAGAAGATTGGGGGCATTAGTGGTGGTTGCAAGCCTGGTTTGCAGTCTCGTCGGTATAGCGCCGAAGGTGGCGGAAGCGTCGGGAGTCGCCTATTACGTCGACAACGTCGGAGGCAACGACAATAATGATGGCATGAGCCCGGGAGCGGCGTGGCAGTCGTTGGACAAAGTGAATGCTACAACGTTCAGTCCCGGAGACCGCATTTTGTTCAAGGCGGACGGGATCTGGAATGGCAGGCTGTGGCCCAAAGGCTCGGGGGCGGACGGGAGTCCGATCGTCATCGATATGTACGGCTCAGGCGGCAAGCCGCTGATCGCGGGCGTCACGTCCGAGCTGGAAGCCGTGTATTTGAAAAATCAGCAATATTGGGAAATCAACAACCTGGAGATTACGAACCGGTCGACGCTTCCCTTCGATCGCAACTGGCAGAACCCGCGAGGCCAGCGCAGGGGCGTCTACGTCCTGAATGAAGAGGCCGGCATTTTGAATCATATTCATCTGAAAAACCTGAACATTCACGATGTAGACGGCGCGTACACGACGCGTTCGGGAGGCATTATTTTCGATTCGGTCGGATCGGTTACGCCAAGCGCTTTTCGCGGGATTTTGATCGACGGCAACGTCCTGACCGATGTCGACGCCTACGGCATCTATATCGGTTCCAACTGCATTCTGCGCTACGGGATGAGCGATCTGTGGCCGTGGGTGCCGAAGCCGTACGGGCCGTGGACGCCATCCACCGACGTGAAGATTTCCAACAATACCGTGATCAGGGCAGCGACCGGCGGCATTGCCTGGAACGTGACCGACGGGGCCGTCGTCGAGCACAACGTTGTCCAGCAAGCGACCTATCTGGCTACGAACGCGGCGATCTGGTGGGCTTATGCGGATAACAACCTCGTGCAGTTCAATGAGTCCTTCGAGACCGTCAACGGCGAGGAGGACGGGCATGGATTCGACGTGGATGCAGGCAATATCGGCTCTATCGTTCAGTACAATTACAGTCATAACAACGCCGGAGGCTTCATGCTGTTCGTGAACGACACGTACTACACGGTCGATACGGTCGTGCGGTACAACGTCAGCCAGAACGACAAGAAGAGCATTTTCCGGTACAGCGGGTCGATCAGAAATGTTACGAACCACAATAACACCGTCTATGTCGGGGCGGCATCGGGCAATCCGGTCATGAGCGATTATTTTACGAAGCCTTCGGGCGCTCCGACGAACATCCGCAACTACAACAACGCCTATTATAGCGTCGGGGACAAAGGCTGGAACCTGACCGGCCAAATGTTCGATTATAATGCGTATTTCGGCGGGAAGACGCTGGTCGCTTCCGATCCGCACAAAGTGACGGCCAATCCGAACTTCGTGAGCCCCGGAAGCGGGGGCGTCGGGATGAATACGGTGGACGGCTACAAGCTGCAGGCGGGTTCTCCGCTGATTGGAGCGGGTGTCCCCATCGCGGATCACGGAGGCCGCGACTATTACGGCAACGCGCTGTACAATGGCGATCCCGACATCGGCGCTCACGAATATGAGGGCGTCGTGCCGCCTGCCACCAACAAAGCGGCGGTTCCTTATCCGCAAATTCCGCAATCGCCGGCAGGCAATCTCGCTCCGCGCGCTTCGGTCAGCACGACGTTCGCGTCGTTGAACGGAACGACGGCCGTCATCGACAATATCAACGATCGTTTCTACGAGTACGCTTGGTCCAGCAATCAATCTCCGACGTTCCCGAATTACATTACACTCGACTTCGGGGCGGAAGCGGTGACGGCCGATACGCTGAGAATCAACACGAGGTTCGGGCAGGGGCAGGGTATCACGAACTTTGATCTGGAGGCGTTCGACGGTTCGTCGTGGGTGCCGGTGCAGACCAACATAGCGCTGAGCTGGAGCTCCAACACGAGCGACGACGAGATCAAGACGGTCGGCTTCGCGGAGACGACGCTCTCCAAGTTCAGGCTGAAGGTGAACAACGGCAACCGCCAATGGGGCAACATCGCGGTGAACGAGCTGGAGCTGTTCAAGTCGCCGATTGCGGCGCCGGTCAATGCCGCGGTTGGCGCGACGGCCAGCACGACGTTCCCGACGGGCAACGCGGGCGCGATCTCCACGATTAACGACGGCAAAACTTCCACGTCGTGGGCCAGTTCGACGTCCATTGCGTTCCCTCAGTATATCTCGCTTGATTTCGGGGGCAGCTTCGTCACGACAGGCAGGATCAGCCTGCTCACCCATTTCGGCATCGGGCAGGGCATTACAAGCGTGGATGTCGAATATTACGACGGCTCGGCTTGGGCGACGGCCGCCTCGAATGTGGCGATTACCTGGTCGTTGAACAACAGCACGGTGGAGGAGAGGGTAATCTCCTTCAGCCCGGTCACCGCAGGGGCGATCCGCTTGAAGGTAAACAACGGCAATCGCCAATGGGGCAACATCGCGCTGAACGAGCTTCGGGTTTGGTCGGATTGACGGAGCCGAGGCGGCATTAGCGAGCTGGTTAACTCTTGGGAGTCGTTCTCTATGAACGCTCCCGAGAGTTTTTTTACGTTGGCGTGTCCAAGGCGATAGAACCGCCACACGTGCTTACTCCCCACCGTCGTCCCAGTTTCGTGCCGATAGAACCGCCATGCGTGCTTACTCCCCGCCGTCGTCCCGGTTTCGTGCCGATAGAACCGCCATGCGTGCTTACTCCCCGCCGTCGTCCCAGTTTCGTGCCGATAGGACCGTCGCGCGTGCTTATTGCTCACCGCCGTCCCGTGTTCGTGCCGATAGAACCGCCGTGCGTGCTTATGGCTCACCGCCGTCCCGTATCCATGCCGATAGAACCGCCACACGTGCTTACTCCCCACCGCCGTCCCAGTTTCGTGCCGATAGAACCGTCGCGCGTGCTGCTTCCTACTGACATGGGATGGAGGGCGGCGTGGCATGCTTTTCTGTTGCACTTTAATGTAATATAAAATTACATAAAAATAACGCAAAAATGAGAATATTCGCTCCAAAGCCTCGACTCAAACAACTTTCATGGCAAAACGACAACTATTAACCCCTGCCTCTCGTTGTGAAATCCCAAACATATTCCCTTGTATGTTATTTATATTGACACACAATTATCTCGGTGATAGCTTATAGTCAAGAGATTTAACTAAATTATAAAACGATTAATTAGTCGATTAAAAACGGCCGTCGAGTCGCTTAACACCGCACCGCATCGATGTCTCGAAAACAAAACAAGCAAAGTGGTGAGTTCTCAATGACCTACATTAGTGTAAACCGGGTTTCCAAGAAGTTTCGGCGTCGGGGGCAGGTGACGGAAGCGCTGCGGGACATCGCGATCCATCTGGAGGAAGGGACGTTCGTCAGTCTGATCGGGCCGAGCGGCTGCGGCAAGTCGACGCTGCTGCGGATCATCGGCGGATTGGAGACGGCCGACGAAGGGGAAGTGCTCGTGGAGGGCGTCGCCCCTCTCGAGGCGCAATCGCACAAAAGATTCGGATTCGTGCCGCAAGCTCCCGCTTTGTTCCCGTGGCGAACGATTCTGGAAAATATGAGACTTCCCTTCGAAGTGAATCGCAAGGGAGGCCGACAGACCCCGGAGCAGACGGAGGAAGCGAAGGAACTGCTTCACTCGGTGGGGTTGGGCGACTTCCTGAACGCTTATCCGAAGGAGCTGTCCGGAGGAATGCAGCAGCGAGTCGGCATCGTCCGCGCCTTCGCCTCGGGAGCGCCGATCCTTCTGATGGATGAGCCGTTCTCGGCGCTTGACGAAATCACCCGCGAGAGAATCCGCTATCAGTTGATGGAAATATGGGATTCGCACAAGAAGACGGTCGTTTTCGTGACGCACAGCATCAGAGAGGCGGTGTTTCTATCGGACAAAGTGGTGGTCATGTCAAGCAGGCCGGGCAGGGTGACCGAGATCGTCGATATCGATCTTCCGAGACCTCGCCGCCATGAGTTGGAAGAGACGGAGGAGTACTTGCGGTACGTGCACCACATCAAAGGGTTATTACGCGAAAGGTGGGAGCATTGAAATGACAACACAGCAAAACGCAATCGACAACGTAGCGGCTTCATCCCGAATCCGGGAGACGGGCATCGGATGGCACAAGGCGCTTGGTGCGGCAAGGCGGCTTGGCGGTTACGGGTATCCCGCATTGGCTTTCGTGCTGTTGTTCGGCGGGTGGGAACTGGCCGTGCGGATATTCCGCATCAATCCGCTGACGCTTCCCGCGCCATCCGGCATTCTGAACGCGCTGTTCTCCGATTTCTCGTTTTATCTGGATCATGCCGGAGTCACGCTGTATGAGGCAATCGTCGGCTTCGTCATCGGCTCGGCGCTGGCTCTGATCGGCGGGGTGCTGATGGCGCATTCTCCGGCATTGGAACGGATGCTGCTGCCGATCGCGGTTCTGGCCAACGTCACTCCGATCGTCGCCATCGCGCCGCTGCTGATCATCTGGTTCGGCTTCGGCTCATTTCCGAAAATGCTCATAGCAGCCATCATCACCTTTTTCCCGATGCTGGTGAACTCGATTACGGGCTTCCGTTCGATCGACCAGAACAACTACGAATATTTGCGCTCCTTGCATGCCAGCAAAGCCGAAATCTTCTTTAAGCTCCGTCTTCCCAACAGCTTGCCTTACCTGTTCTCCGCCTCGAAAACGTGCATCACCCTGAGCGTCATCGGAGCGGTCGTCGCCGAATGGAGCGGCGCGGACAAGGGGCTGGGCAATCTGGTCATGGTGTTCAGCAACTACATGCAGATCGAGAAGATGTTCGCGGCCATCGCCATGCTGGCGGCCATGGGCATCGTGCTGACGGCGGTCATCCGCATCGTGGAGCAGCGCGCGCTGTACTGGCACAGCTCGACCCAGACTCGCGAGGGATAAGGGGCGTCTGAAGCGAATCCAAGGCAATTCGGCAAGATCCCATAACAGAGACGAGATAGGAGAATGAGACCATGCTGACGAGAAAAAAAGGAATGGCGGCTATGTCGATGTTGACGGTGATTGCGGTGGCGCTTGCGGGGTGCGGAGGGGGAGAGGCCAAGCCGGCGAACAGTCCGGCCCCGTCGTCCGCGGCTCCGTCGCCGTCCGAGCCGGCGAGCCCGTCGGCCGCCGAGTCCGGCGGAGCTTCGGGCGGGATCGATTGGGAGGCGCGCAAAGCGGCGAATCAGGCCGCAGGGGAGATTTTGTATTCGACCGGGTATTATTTCGCGGCGTCTTCTCCAGACGTTCAGGCGGTCATGGCCGACGAGCTCGGCTACTTTGAACAGTTGGGGCTCAGCGTCCGCGTGCAACCCGGGCTCGACTCGCAAGGGATGAAGTTTCTGGCCGCCGGTCAAGCGCAGATTTCCAGCGCCGGCAATCCGAGCCTGGTCATCACCTCCGTGGACAGCGGCGCGGAGATCAAAGGGGTGGCGACGTTCGGCTCAGTCGGCGTGAACGCTTTGATGGTATTGGAAGATTCGGACATCCACACTCCGAAGGATCTCGTCGGCAAGACGCTTGGCTACAAGGGTGCGATTCCGTCCTGGGTCACGACGATGCTGGCCGCGGAGGATGTCACCCGCGATCAGTTCAAGGCGGTGTCGGTCGGCTACGATCCGCGCATTCTGGACGGCAAGAAGCTGGACGCCCTGACCGTCTATAAGACGAACGAGCCTTATATTATGGAGAAGGCGGGCATCAAGACGCGCCTGATCGATCCGGGCGACTTCGGAGCGGAAACCTCGTTCGGCGTCGTCGCCGTGAACGCGCAGTTCGCCGCCGAGCATCCGACCGCGATCGAAGATTTCCTGCGGGCGCTGTCCAAGGCGCATCAGTACGCGCTGGAACATCCGGAGGAGGCGTTGAAGGTGCTGGAGGCCCGCTCGACGTCGGGTTACGACCTGGAATCGGAGACGAACCGCTGGGCGGTGGAGCGGGAGCTCGTACAGGACAATCTGCATGAGGGACACGGCGTCGCCTGGCAGTCGGACGAACAATGGCAGCGGGAAATGGATATGCTGGTGAACGCGGAAGTGATCAAGGGACCGATTCCGCTCGACAAGGTCATGGATAATTCGTACATCGAAGCGATCTACGAGGGGACGGAATTGATCTGGCCCGAATGACGCGCCGTGGACCCAAACACTAACGAAGATGGAGTGATGATGCAATGAGCGGCAGCGTGGATTACAACAACATCGATTTTGGCGTATTTCTTCCGATTACGAACGGAGGCTGGATCATCTCGGATACGACTCCGAAAATATACGGCAGCTACGAGCAGAACCGCAGCGCGGCCATTCTCGCGGAAGAACTGGGACTGGACTTCATTATGTCGATGGCGAAATGGCGGGGCTACGGCGGCCGCACGAATCATTGGGGCACCTCGCTGGAATCGATGACGATGATGGCGGGACTGGCGGAGGCGACGAAAAAAGTGAAGGTGTACGCCACCGTCCATACGCTGCTGTACCACCCGGCAGTCGCGGCGAAAATGTTCGCGACGCTGGATCAGATCAGCAACGGCCGCGTCGGCATGAACGTCGTATCGGGCTCCTACTCGAAGGAGTTTTCCCAGATGGGCATGTGGCCGGAGCATCTCGATCACGGCGCGCGCTACGATCTGGCCAAAGAGTGGATGCAGGTCGTCAAGAAGCTGTGGTCGGAGGATCGCGTTAACCATGATGGGCAGTATTTTCAATTGAAGGACTGCATGTCCGATCCGAAGCCGGTGCAAAATCCGCGTCCGTCGATCATCTGCGCCGGCGCGTCCGACAAAGGGTTGAGCTTTACGATCGATGAAGGAGACGCCTGCTTCGTCGGGGGCAAGGACGTGCAGGAGATTGCCAAAGTCAGCGCCAGGGCGAAGGAGATCGCCCGCGATCGCAACAAGACGATCAAGACGTACGCCATGTTCGGCATCTATCCGGGGGAAACCGAGGAGGAGGCGAACGCCAAAATCGAGCTTTATCAGGAAGGGGCGGACCGCGAAGCGATCATAGGCCTGATGGAGAGCTACGGTCTGGCGGTCGACGGCAGCGAGTCCTCGATCTCGGCGAGAGCGAGAACGGCGCTGATGTCGCAGCCGATCTCCGGCACGGTGGAAGCCATTACCGCTCAAATCCGGGAGATCATCGAAACCGCGAATCTCGACGGCATGATGCTGACGTTCCCGGATTACGACGCCGACATGCGTTTCTTCGGAGAGCGCGTGCTGCCCAGGTTGCGGGGATAAGCGGGAAGCGTGAACGAACGCCGAAGCGTGCTGGACAGCGCGTTGTTGGAAGGGACGCCGGAAAGAACGACAATAGGCGGCAAAGGAGGCGCGATAGATGCGTACGGTACCGAATGAGGAAATCGCCTTGGTGCTGGTGGACGTGCAGAACGACTTCTGCGCCGCCGACGGCAAATCGGTGGAATGGGGGTCCGACCTGTCCGGGGTCGACCCCGCCGTCGACCGGATCGAGGAGTTGATCGCCTCCGCAAGAACGGTGGGGATTCCGATTATTTTCGTCGCGTTGATTACGGAGCCGAAGACCGATTCTCCCGCCATGAAGGAGTGGTACGCCAGACAAGGTCAAGATCCCGAAGGCGTGGCGATCTGCCGGAAATCGACTTCGGGAGCGGGATATTACCGCATCTCTCCCTTGCCGGGGGACATCGAGGTGGCGAAGCAGCGGTACAGCGGGTTCGTCGGAACGAATCTGGAGCTGGCGCTCAAGAGCAACGGCATACGCAAGCTGCTCGTCGCCGGGTTTACGACGGAATGCTGCGTGGAATCTACCGTCCGGGACGCTTTTATGAGGGACTACGAGTGCTTCGTCGCGTCCGACGCCTGCGCGGCGTACGAGGCCGACATTCACGAGGCTTCTTTGAGAGGAATGGCGCTTAACTTCGCCACGATCGTTACGACACAACAGGCTGTCCGAAGCTGGGCGCCTTTAATGGAGGTCAAGCCATGATTACGATTCATCCCGGCAGCAAGGCGACGGAAGCGGAAATCCGGGAAGTCGCCGACCGGATCCGCGCTGCGATCGACAGGCAGGAGCTGATCGATCTCATTCTGGAATTGGGCAATATTCGCTCTCTGGCGGGTTACGAGAAAGAGGCCGGGGACTTCGTATACGATTGGATGAAGCGGGAGGAATTTTCCCCGAAGAAGGTCGGTATGGTTCCGGACCGGTTTAACGTCATCGGCGAATACGGCGGGCAGAACCCGACGCAGGGCAAGAATCTGCTGTTCACCAGCCATCTGGATACCGAATCGCCTCAATATAATGATCTCGACAAGCTGAAGTATCGTCCGGGATCGGTCGACAAGCCGGAATGGCTTCAGGCGCGCCTGAAGGACGGCGTCTTCTCCGGCAGGCCGGTGGAGAACGACAGAGGGCCGATGGCCTGTTTCCTGATCGGAGCCAAGGCGCTGAAGAAAACCGGCCTGCCGATGGCCGGCTCGCTCTACTTGACGGCTTGTCCGGCGGAGATCGGTCCGGAGCACGTGGAGGAATTCCAAGGCCCGCAGTTTCTGGGCAAGGAGATCGGCGCGCAGTTCATGATGACGCATGGGGGAGTAGCGCCGGACTTCGCGATCGCGGCCGAAGGGACGGATTTCGGAATTTCCTGGGTGTCGTGCGGGCATGCGAACTTCCGCATCAATATCTACGGTGAGGATGTTTTCACGCCGTTGCTGGAGCATCCGGAGGAGCTGCGCAAGCATCCGAGCGCGCTCGTGAAGGTGGCGCCGCTCATCGAAGCGCTGCAGAAGTGGTGCGTCGAGTTCGAGAAGAATAACATCTACCCTTCTCCCGGCGGGACGGCGGTGCCGAAAACCCAGATCGGAGCCATTCGCGGCGGAGACCCTCATCTGATGGGCGGGGGAAGCGAGGTGTGCTCGGTGTACTTGGGAGCGACGCTGACTCCCGTCCAATCGATCGCCGACGTACAGCGTTCGTTGGAGGCGCTGATGGCGAAGGAGGGCTTCGAAGGCAAGGTGGAGCCGGTCGTTTACCGTCAAGGCTTCGAGGCGGACGCCGAGCGGGTCGGGGGTCTGAAGCAGGCGATCAGCCGATCCAGCGAGTCGGCAGGCAAAGGCGAGACGCCGCAGGGCCACTACATCTATTCGAGCATGTGGCGCGATCATAACGTGTTCAATATGTATCACATCCCGGCGGTCACCTACGGGCCGAGAAGATTCGCTCCGACGGTGGACGACATGGTGGACGCGGCGGTCATCTATGCGACGACGGCTTGGCTGATCTGCAACGATCTGGAGGGATAATCTTTCATTTTGCCCGAGGAGGGACTAAAATTGGATTCAATAGCCTGGAGAAACGCGATGGGCAAATTCGCGACGGGAATTACGGTCGTGACGACGACGGACGCGGACGGCAAGCCGCAAGGGATGACGGTTAACGCGTTTACCTCGCTGTCGCTCGAGCCGCCGATGCTGCTCGTCTGTCTCGACAACAAGAGCTCGACGCTGACGCATATTTTGGAATCGAGGAAGTTTTGCGTTCATTTTCTATCGGAGGAACAGGAGGCCGTCTCCCGGGCATTCGCCCGCAAAGGAGAAGCCGATAAGTTCGAGGGTTTCCCTTACTTCAACGGAGAGACGGGCGTGCCTGTGCTGGAAGGCTGTCTGGCATACGTCGAATGCGGCTTGCGCAAAGCGGTGGAAGGCGGCGACCACCAGATTCTGCTCGGAGACGGCCTGAGGCTCGTCGTTCCATCGTCCGAGTCCGGCCCGCTGCTCTTCTTCGGAGGGAAGTACGGCCGGCTGGCGGAAGAGGCGGAGGCTTCATGAAGATTACCGCGATCGTAGGCAATCCGAGAAGCCGCTCGAAGTCGTTCGGCGTCGCCGAAGAGATCGTTCGCCAGTTGGCCGCCCGGCTGGACGGAGAGGCCGACGTCGAGCTCGTCGATCTGGCGGATTACGCTTCCGCGCTGCTGGAATGGGGCAATCCGGGAGCGGGGCGGATCGTGCAGCGCGTATGCGAGTCGGATATTGCCGTATTTGTCAGCCCGACCTACAAAGCCACCTATACGGGGCTGCTCAAGCTGTTTGTCGATCAGCTTCCGATGGATGCGCTGTCCGGCGTGGCGGCGATCCCCGTCATGGTTGGGGCGGCCCCGCAGCACAGTCTGGCCGTCGAAGCGTATTTGCGGCCGCTGCTGGTCGAGGTCGGCGCCGTCTGCCCGACGCGCGGGCTGTACGTAATAGACTCCCAGATCGACCGGCTGCCGGAGACGGTAAGCGGGTGGTACGAGACGTCGTCCGCGGCGCTGCGCGGCGTCGTATTCGGCAAGGGGGCATGAGAGGAGACGAAGCGAATTGGTAACCCAAACGTTGGATGAAGCGAAGTCGACGGTGCAGACGCGAATATTGAACGCGGCGGAGGATATTTTCGCGCGGATCGGGTTCGCGGGGTGCCGCATGAACGACATCGCGGCGAAGGCCGGGGTTAATCAGGCGCTCATCCACTATTACTTCGAATCCAAAGAGAAGCTGTACATGGACGTCGTAACTCGTCTATTCGAGCAATGGGAACTCCACGTCAACGAAATTCTTCTGGAGGACGAGGAGCCCCAGGCGCTGCTGCGCAAATATATCCGGGAGCACTTCGAGCTGAAGTGCAAGCTCCCCAATCTGCACATGCTTTACCATCGCGAGTCACTGGAGGGCGGGGATCTGTTCCAGAAGTACGCTTCGGCCAAGTGGACCGGGGATACCGAGGAGAAGATGCGGATTATCGCCGGGTGGAAGCAAGGCGGGCTCATCCAGGGACAGATTCACGAGCGCGTGCTGCTGCAGCTGATCTGGGGAATGATGAACCAGTTCTACTATCGCAGCGAGGACAACTTGCGGGAAGAGATGCAATTGCAAGGTTCCTATGAAGAGATGAAAGAGCTGCTCGCGGACCAGATTATCCGGACGACGCTGTACGGGGTGCTCCCGCGGGACGAAGGCCAGGGGAAGTCGGAAGGAGGCGCGGCCGTCTCCCGAAGCGCATGCGTGCTGCTGCCGAAGGAAGTGCGGGCTTACGATACCGCGGACGTCGAGGAGCTGCTGAACGCGCTGCGCCTTCTGCACGGGATGGAGCTTCGCGTCGTCGATAACGCGGGGGAGCTGTTCGATGCGATGGGCGAGGAAGATCCCTGTCTCGTCGTTGTGCTGGCGGCGACGACTTTTGGAGAAGTGCCTGCGCCGGTGCACGAGCTGTTGGCCCGTTCCGAAGCGGAGCCGGGGGCGATCGCCGATCGCTTCGTCGCCGTATGGACGGCGGCCCGGGAGCGGCAGGCCGGCGACCAACTGCAGCGGACGCTGGAAGAAGCGTTTAATCGTCTCGGCGCATTCGCGGTGTCTCGCGTATCCGGCCAGAGCGGCCGGGAGTATGCGGAGCGCTGCGCTAAACTTGCAAGAAACTAGGTGGTCGAGGTGAATTCGGATACGGCGAAAGGCTCGGCATCCAGGCTGAATTGGCTCATGTCGGCGCTTCTCGTCAGCATTTTCCTGACGCAGGTGGATCAGACGATTGTCTCCACCGCGCTGCCGACCATCGTGTCCGAATTGAACGGCCTGGAGCAGATGTCCTGGGTGTTTACGATTTACATGCTGTGCTCGACGGTCGTCATGCCGATCGCGGGCAAGCTGTCGGATATTTTCGGGAGAAAAGGCTTCTATATGTTCGGTCTGGCGGTGTTTCTGCTCGGATCGGCGCTGTGCGGATTGGCCGGAAGCATGACCGAGTTGATCGTCTACCGCGGCATTCAGGGGCTGGGAGCGGGCTTCGTGATTCCGATCACGTTCACGCTCGTGTTTACGATCATGCCGAAGGAGAAGGCGGGCAAGTACCAGACGTTCTATATGAGCGTGTTCGCCCTGTCCTCCATCGTCGGCCCTTCGCTCGGGGCGATCATTACGCAGAACCTGGATTGGCGCTGGAACTTCTACATTAATCTGCCGATCGGGCTGTACGTGTTTATCGTCTTGAACCGGACATTAAAGGAGAAGTCGGCTTCGAAGGCTCGCCCGTCGGTCGATGCGAAGGGGGCCGCGCTGCTGGCGATTACGACGCTGTCGATCCTGCTGGCGCTGAAAATGGGCGGGGAGCAGTACGCGTGGCTGTCCGCGCCGGTCATCGGGCTGCTGCTTGTCGGGGCTGCGGGACTCGCCCTGTTCGTTGCGGTCGAGAGGCGTGTGCGCGAACCGATTTTGCCGCTCCAGCTGTTTCGCGTCCGGTCGATATCCGGAACGTTGGCGGCGACATTCCTGCAGGGCGTCATTCTGTACGGAGCGCTGCTGTTCATTCCGCTATTCGTGCAGGGGAGCATGGGCGGCGACGTCGGGGATGCGGGCAACACGCTCACTCCGATGATGTTCTCGATGATGCTTGGGGCGACGATGAGCAATTTCCTGATGAAACGGTGGACGTACCGCGCGGGGATGATCGCTTCGATGTCGCTGGCGGGCGCGGGTATGCTCGGAATGGCTTACATGCCGCTTGACGCGCAAATGTGGAAGATCGCCCTGGTTATGCTCGTCGTCGGGATTGGAATCGGCATTCTCATGCCGTTGGCCCAGATGGCGGTTACTTACGGGGCGGAAGATCGCTTCAAGGGTGTCGCGACGTCGACAGTGGGCTTCAGCCGCTCGGTCGGCGGCGTGTTCGGCTCGGCGGTGCTGGCCGCGATCGTGAACGGCAGCCTGTCGACGGCCGTCCGTCGCCATGCGGCCGAGCTTGGGACGGATTCGCCGGATCTCGCGAATCCGCAGCAACTGCTGGCCGCCGATTCCTCGCTGTCCGAGCCGACCGCGGCGCTGCTGCGGCAAGCGCTCGGCGAGTCGGTGCAGCTCGGCTTCTGGTTCCTGGCGCTGGCCGCCGTCCTCGGCATTGTCGCGGCTGCCTGCTCGGGCGGCGCTCGCTTCCGCATCGACTCCGAAGCCGATCTGCGTTCCGCCGCCAAGGCGTGAACCTTCGGCCCAACCCTCGCTCCCCTTACGGGAGCGGGTTTTTTTTTGGCGTGTGCGGGCGATGTGAGCCGAAGGCCAAGAAAGTGCCTCGGCGATGAGGCGGTGGGAGGACGACGTGAGCCGGAGGCCAAGAAAGTGCCTCGACGATGAGGTGGCGGGAGAGGCGACATGAGCCGGAGGCCAAGAAAGTGCCTC
>Ga0206118_100089_pt1 | contig 136688 bp, 119 predicted proteins | sample 3A20Ametagenome_FD_177999 | JGI IMG/M metagenome (GOLD analysis project Ga0206118, IMG submission 177999) | Enriched microbial communities from leaf-cutter ant dump, University of Wisconsin, Madison, United States - 3A20A | ecosystem: Environmental > Terrestrial > Nest > Insects nest > Nest...
GTCGTGCCGGCATCCTCGGCCTCGGCCGCATCGGCTACGAGGTGGCAAAGCGCCTCGCCGGCTTCGACATGGACATCGCCTACAGCGATACCGGCCCGAAGGACTTCGCCAAGGACTGGACCTTCATCGCCGACCCGGTCGCGCTTGCCGAACGCTCGGATTTCCTCTTCGTCACGCTCGCCGCTTCCGCCGAGACGCGCCACATCGTCGGCCGCAGGGTCATCGAGGCGCTGGGGCCGGACGGCATGCTGATCAACATCTCGCGTGCGTCCAACATCGATGAAAGCGCTCTTCTCGACGCGCTGGAAGCCAGGACGCTCGGCTCGGCCGCGCTCGACGTCTTCGAGGGCGAGCCGAAGCTCAACCCGCGCTTCCTCGCGCTCGACAACGTACTCCTCCAGCCGCATATGGCCTCCGGCACGGTGGAGACGCGCAAGGCCATGGGCCAGCTCGTCTTCGACAACCTGTCGGCCCATTTCGACGGCCGGCCGCTGCCGACCCCGGTTCTGTGAGGGGAGTGCCATGAAAGCCATCGTCATCCATGCGCCGAAGGACCTGCGGGTCGAGGAAAGCGCCCTTGCCGCGCCCGGCCCCGGCGAGGTGGAGATCCGCCTTGCGAGCGGCGGCATCTGCGGCTCGGACCTGCACTATTACAACCACGGCGGCTTCGGCACGGTGCGCCTCAAGGAACCGATGATCCTCGGCCACGAGGTCTCCGGCCATATTGCCGCCCTTGGCGAAGGCGTCGCCGGCCTTGCCATCGGCGACCTCGTCGCCGTCTCGCCCTCACGCCCCTGCGGGGCCTGCGAATATTGCCTCAAGGGCCTGGCGAACCATTGCTTCAACATGCGGTTCTACGGTTCCGCAATGCCCTTCCCGCATATCCAGGGCGCCTTCCGCGAGCGGCTGGTGGCCAAAGCCAGCCAGTGCGTGAAGGCGGACGGGCTTTCGGCCGGGGAAGCGGCGATGGCCGAGCCGCTCTCCGTGACGCTGCACGCCACGCGCCGCGCCGGCGAGATGCTGGGCAAGCGCGTTCTCGTCACCGGTTGCGGGCCGATCGGCACTCTCTCCATCCTTGCCGCAAGAAGGGCCGGCGCCGCCGAGATTGTCGCGGCCGACCTTTCCGAACGGGCGCTCGGCTTTGCCCGCGCCGTCGGTGCGGACCGCACGGTCAACCTCTCGGAGAACCGCGACGGCCTTACCCCCTTCAGCGAGAACAAGGGCACTTTCGACGTTCTCTACGAATGCTCGGGCGCTCAAGCGGCGCTCGTTGCCGGCATCCATGCGCTGCGCCCGCGCGGCGTCATCGTCCAGCTCGGCCTCGGCGGCGAGATGAGCCTGCCGATGATGGCGATCACCGCCAAGGAGCTGGACCTGCGCGGCTCCTTCCGCTTTCATGAGGAATTCGCCGTGGCGGTGAAGCTGATGCAGGGCGGCCTCATCGACGTCAAGCCGCTGATCACCCACACCCTGCCGCTCGCCGACGCCTTGCAAGCCTTCGAGATCGCCTCCGACAAGGGCCAGTCGATGAAGACGCAGATCGCATTTTCCTGAGGAAACGACCACATGAGCATCCAACTCTTCGACCTGACGGGCCGGCGCGCCCTCGTCACCGGCTCCTCGCAGGGCATCGGCTTCGCGCTGGCGAAGGGTCTTGCGGCCGCGGGCGCCGACGTCGTCCTCAACGGCCGCGACGAAACCAAGCTCAAGGCGGCGGCGGAAAGCCTCGGCGCCCGGCACACGCTGGCCTTCGACGCCACCGACCACGAGGCCGCGCGCAAGGCCGTGGACGGCTTCGAGGCGGAGGTCGGGGCCATCGACATCCTCGTCAACAATGCCGGCATGCAGCACCGCACGCCGCTGGAGGATTTTCCCGCCGACGCCTTCGAGCGCCTGCTGCGGACCAACATCTCCTCCGTCTTCAATGTCGGCCAGGCCGTCGCGCGCCACATGATCGCGCGCGGGGCGGGCAAGATCATCAACATCGCCAGCGTCCAGACCGCGCTTGCCCGCCCCGGCATCGCCCCCTACACGGCCACCAAGGGCGCCGTCGGCAACCTCACCAAGGGCATGGCGACGGACTGGGCGAAATACGGCCTGCAATGCAACGCCATCGCGCCCGGCTATTTCGACACGCCGCTGAACGCCGCCCTCGTCGCCGACCCCGCCTTTTCCGGCTGGCTGGAAAAGCGCACGCCGGCCGGGCGCTGGGGCAAGGTCGACGAACTGATCGGCGCCTGCATCTTCCTGTCTTCCGACGCTTCCTCCTTCGTGAACGGACATGTGCTCTATGTCGACGGCGGCATCACCGTTTCCCTCTGAGGCCATCCGGCGCATCGTGCTGATGGGCGTCGCCGGCTGCGGCAAATCGGCGGTGGGGGCTGCGCTCGCCGCGCGGCTCGGCGCCGCCTATCTCGACGGCGACGACCTGCACCCGCAGGCGAACATCGACAAGATGAGCCGGGGCGCGGCCTTGAGCGACGAGGACCGCTGGCCCTGGCTCACCCTCGTCGGCGAAAAGCTCGCCGCGCCGGACGGCATCCTCGTCCTCGGCTGTTCGGCGCTCAAGCGGCGCTACCGCGACCATATCCGCAAGGAGGCCGGCGCGCCCGTCCTCTTCGTCCACCTTGCCGGCAGCCGGAAGCTGATCGCCGCCCGCATGGCGGCCCGCGCCGGCCACTTCATGCCGGCAAGCCTCATCGACAGCCAGTTCGCCGCCCTGGAGCCGCCGGAAAAGGACGAGCACGCCATGACCATCGACATCGACCGGCCGCCGGAGCGGATCGTCGACGACATCGTAACGCATCTGGAGGAGAGCCTGCCATGAGCAACAGGGTAGCGCTGATCGGCGCGGGCGCCATGGGCGGTGCCATCGGCACGCGGCTCGCCGGGACCGGCAACCATCTCACCGTCTTCGACCCCAATCCGGAAAAGCGCCAGGCGCTGGTCGACAGGGGCGCCCTTGCCGCCGAGACCGCCGCGGAGGCGGCCGCGGCTAGCGACTACGTCATCCTCAGCCTCAACTCGCCCGCCATCGTGCGCCGCGCCGTCTTCGGCGAGACGGGCGTTGCGGAGGGCGCGCGGCCCGGCACGCTGATCATCGACATGTCGTCGATCGATCCCGAGGCGACGAAGCAACTGGCGGCCGATGCCGCCGCAAGGGGCCTTCGCTGGGTGGACAGCCCGCTTTCCGGCGGCGCGCCGAAGGCGCTGACCGGCGAGCTCACGCTGATGGCCGGCGGCGAGGCGAAGGACGTGGCGGATGCGCATGCCGTGCTGCGCCATGTGGCGAGCAACTACACCCATATGGGCCCGGTCGGCGCGGGGCAGACGACCAAGCTGATCAACCAGGTACTCTGCGGCCTCGGCTTTCTCGCCGTCGCGGAGGCGACGCAGCTTGCGCTCGATGCCGGGGTCGATGCCGCAAAAATCCCGCAGGCGCTGAAGGGCGGGCGCGCCGACAGCGCCATCCTCCAGGAATACATGCCGCGCTTCGTGGCGAAGGACTACCGCCGCACCGGCCGCATCGACAACATGGTGAAGGACCTTTCCGGCGCGCAGGACCTTGCCCGCCGCACCAACACCGCCATGCCGCTGACGGCGGCCTGCGCGGAAATCCACCGCATGCTCACCGCCGCAGGGCTCGGCGGGGAGGACCAGGCGGCGCTGATGGAATTCTTCCGCGGCCCGAGCAAGGAGAACTTCGCATGATCACCCGTTACGCACTTTTCGAGGGAAAGGTGAAGGAGGGCCGGACGGACGCCTTCCGCAAGGCCGTCATCGAGCGCCTCCTGCCCAAATGGAAACAGTTCCCGCACGCGACCGACGTGCGCGTCTGCTTTGCGGAAAGCCGCGACGAGGGCGCGCCGGAATATCCGATGATCCTCGCCGTCAACTATCCGAGCCTCGAGGCCGTGGCGGCGGCCCTTGCCAGCCCCGTGCGCACCGAGGCCCGCGCGGCGACGGAGGCGGTGCTCGCCGAGTTCTTCGATGGCCGCATCCATCATCACGTCACGCTCGCCAACGAATATACGCTGTGAAATTCCGCTCATAGCCTTCCGTGCCCGCCGGCCGCAGGGATTGGCCATGCCTGCGCATGACCGATGCCGGCCCCTCTGCGGGCGCGGCCGCCGTGCCGCCTCGCCCCCCGATCGATGATTTTCGCAAAGACCGAGAGACCGCCCCGGCAACGGGGCGGCACGATTGGATTCCGTCGGTTGACACCCTTTTACATACTAGTATACAACCGTCCTCGACAGCGTGACCGCGGGAGGAGACGGCGGAAATGGCATTGCATCCAGATCGGCTTCTGCCGGCCGAACCGCACATCCGGGCAATCGCCCGCAGCCTCTATGACGGCGTCAGCGGCCTGCCGATCGTTTCGCCGCACGGGCATACCGACCCGGCCTGGTATGCCGAGGACCCGGCGTTCCCCGATCCGGCCGCGCTGTTCATCACGCCGGACCACTACGCCACGCGCATGCTCTATTCGCAGGGCGTTCGGCTGGAAGACCTTGGCGTGGCGCGGCGCGACGGGACCGGCATCCGCCCGGACGGCCGGCGCATCTGGCGGCTCTTCGCCGACCATTTCCACCTCTTCGCCGGCACACCGACGCGGCTCTGGTTCGAGCATTCGCTGGAACTCGTCTTCGGCATCGGGGAGCGGCTGACGCCGCAGAACGCCGATGCGCTCTACGACCGGATCGCCGCGGCCATCGCCACCCCGGCGCTGCGCCCGCGCGCACTCTACGACACCTTCGGCATCGAGGCGATCGCCACGACCGACGGCGCGCTGGACGATCTTGCCCACCACGATGCAGTGCGCCGCTCGGGCTGGCACGGCCGCGTCCTGCCGACCTACCGGCCGGACGCCGTTGTGGACCCCGAGGCGGCCGGCTTTGCGGGCAATGTGGAACGGCTCCTCGCCATGACGGGGGAGCCGGCAACCTGGGCGGGCTACCTTTCGGCCCACCGGGCCCGGCGCGCCTTCTTCAAGGCACAGGGCGCCACGGCCTCCGACCACGGCCATCCGAGCGCGCAGACGAGCAACCTGCCGGCCGACGAAGCCGCCGCCCTGTTCGACAGGGTGCTTTCCGGCAAGGCGGATGCTGCGGAGGCCGAGGCCTTCCGCGGCCAGATGCTGACGGAAATGGCGCGCATGAGCCAGGACGACGGCCTCGTCATGCAGCTTCATCCCGGTTCCTTCCGCAACCACAATCCTTCGCTTTTCACCGCCTTCGGGCCGGACAAGGGCGCCGACATCCCGAAGGCGACGGATTACGTGCGGGCGCTGAAGCCGCTGCTCGATGCCGTCGGCAACGACCCCGCGCTGACGCTCATCCTGTTCACGCTCGACGAGAGCACCTATTCGCGCGAACTCGCCCCGCTTGCCGGCCATTATCCCGCACTCCGGCTCGGCCCCGCCTGGTGGTTCTTCGACAGCCCCGAGGGCATGCGCCGCTTCCGCGAGACGACGACGGAGACCTGCGGCTTCTACAACACGGTCGGCTTCAACGACGACACCCGCGCCTATCTTTCGATCCCCGCGCGGCACGACATGGCGCGGCGGGTGGACTGCGCCTACCTCGCAAGGCTCGTCGCCGATCACCGCCTCGACGAGGTGGAGGCGCACGCGCTGGCGCGGGAGCTCGCCTACGGCCTCGCGAAGAAAGCCTATCGCCTTTGAGATGAAGACGCCGGACGCCCGGAGACGGCCGGTTTAACGATGGAGGAGAACGAAATGCAGATCACACGCAGAACATTCGTCGGCGGCGTCGCCGGCATGGCGGGCCTCGGCCTGCTGCCCGCCCGCAGCTTCGCGGCCCTTGCGGTACCCGCCAGCCCCGTCACGATCACGGTCGTCGACGTTGCCGGCAACCTCGCCCTGACCCAGGGCATGTTCGAGAACTATGCGGCGGCCAAGCCCGAATGGGTCTCGAGCTTCGCCTTCACCAAGGCGCCGGCGCCGGAGCTGCCCTCGAAGATCCAGGCCCAGCAGGCCGCCGGCCATGTGGACATCGACCTCGTGCTGACCGGCACCGACGCGCTTTCCGCCGGCCTCGACCAGGACCTGTGGATCGACCTTTCCGCCCACAAGGGCGAGCTTCCCGATCTTGCCTCGATCTACATCCCACAGGCGTCCAAGATGCAGGCGCTCGCCAAGGACCGCGGCGTCGTCGTGACCTACTATCCTTCCGGCCCGCTGATCGAGTACATGCCCGACCGCGTCGCCACCCCGCCGAAGTCGGCCGAAGAGCTTCTGGAATGGGCGAAGGCCAATCCGAACAAGTTCATCTATGCGCGCCCGGCCAATTCCGGCCCCGGCCGCACCTTCCTGATGGGCCTTCCCTACCTTCTCGGCGACAGCGACCCGCTCGACCCGGTCAACGGCTGGAGCAAGACCTGGGAATACCTGAAGGCGCTCGGCCAGCATGTCGAATATTACGGCACCGGCACCGGCCAGACCATGAAGGAACTCGGCGAAGGCACCCGCGACATCATCGTCTCGACGACCGGCTGGGACATCAACCCGCGCGCGCTCGGCATCGTGCCGGCGGAAGCGAAGGTCGGCACGCTCGCCGGCTTCCACTGGGTCACCGACGCGCACTATGCCGTCATCCCGAAGGGCGTTTCCGACGAGAAGGTGAATGTCCTGCTCGACGTCATCAACTTCATCCTGCAGCCCAAGCAGCAGGCCATCGCCTATGACGAGGGCTATTTCTACCCCGGCCCGGCCGTCAAGGACGTGACGCTCGACATGGCCCCGCAGGCAAGCCAGGACGTGATCGCCGAATTCGGCCGCCCGGAATACGAGGACTGGATCGCCAACAATCCGCTGGAGGTTCCGCTGGATCCGGCCCGGATGGTCGATGCCTTCCGCATCTGGGACGAGCAGGTCGGCTCGGCCAAGGGCTGACGCAACCCACCCTTCTGCGGCGCCTGCCATCGGCGGGCGCCGCATTCCCGACAGTGTCGTTCAAAAACAGGAGGCGCTCTTGAGCCAGCCGGCCCAGACCGCAACGACAGTTCCTTCGTCCCGGCAGCGTGCCCGCCTCGAATTGAATGGCCTGCGCCGTTCGTTCGGCGCCTATAACGCACTCGACGGGATCGATCTTTCCATCGAGCCGGGGGAATTCATCGCCCTTCTCGGCCCGTCCGGCTGCGGCAAGTCGACGGCGCTCAATTGCCTCGCCGGCCTCCTGGCGCTCACCGGCGGGGAAATCCGCCTCGGCGACCAGCGCATCGATACGCTCGAGCCGGAAAAGCGCGGCTTCGGCATGGTGTTCCAGAGCTACGCGCTCTTCCCGCACATGACGGTGCGCAAGAATGTCGGCTTCGGCCTTGCCATGCGCGGCATCAAGGGCGCGGAGGCGGACCGCCGCATCGACGAGGCGCTCGCGCTCGTGCGCCTCGGCTCGCAGGCCGAGAAACTGCCCGGCCAGCTTTCCGGCGGTCAGCAGCAGCGCGTGGCCATCGCCCGCGCCGTCGTCATCCGCCCGCCGGTCGTGCTGATGGACGAACCCCTTTCCAACCTCGACGCCAAGCTGCGCCTGGAGATGCGCGCCGAAATCCGCGGCATCCACGACCAGATCGGCTCGACCACCATCTACGTCACCCACGACCAGGACGAGGCCCTGTCGCTCGCCGACCGCATCGTCGTGATGAGCCAGGGCCGCATCATGCAGATCGGCACGCCGGAAGACCTCTACCAGCGCCCGGCCCATGCCGAGGTCGCCGATTTCATGGGCTTCCGCACGCGCCTTGCCGGCCGCGTCGTCTCGGTATCGGGCGAGGAGGTCACCATCGAGACGGCCGGCGCACGTCTTGCCGGCACCGCGCGCGATGCGTTGAAGCCGGGCGATGCCGCCGTCCTTTCGGTGCGGCCGGAAGACCTCGTCGCCGTCGACGAGGGCGAAGGCATTCCCGCCGTCGTCTCGAACATGGAATATCGCGGGCGCGCCTTCTTCGGCCTTGCCCATGCGAATGACGGATCGGAATTGTTCTTCCGCGCCGACAACCACCTGCCGCGCGGCGCGGCGGCGAAGCTGCAGCCGGCCGCGGGCCGGGCCCTCGTCTTCCGGGGTGACGCGCGATGAGCGCCCCGTCGCTGCGCACCCGCCTCGCCGCACGCGGCATCGACGGCACGACGATGCTCGTGCTGCCGGGCATTGCGGTCATGGCGGCGCTGTTCGTCTATCCCTTCCTCTACGGCATCGTGGATTCGCTGACGCCGAAGGACGGCATCTGGTATTCGAACTATGCGCGCTTCTTCAGCGACCGCTTCCAGTACGGCACCATCGCCGCCACGCTCTGGCTGGCGCTGCCCGTCACCATCCTCAACCTCGCGCTCGCCCTGCCCATCGCCTTCCGCGTGCGGCTGATGAGCCGGCAGCGCCTGCTGACGACGATCCTCGTCCTGCCGGTGACCCTCGGCACGGTCTTCGTCGCCGACGGCCTCCTGACCTTCCTCGGCCCGCAGGGCTGGTTCAACCGGACGCTGATCCTCGTCGGCCTCCTCGACAGCCCGGTCAAGCTCACCAACAACTACTGGGGCGTCTTCGCCTCGCTGCTGATCACCGGCTTTCCCTTCGCCTTCCTGCTGACGCTCTCCTACGTGACCGGCATCGACCCGGCCATCGAGCAGGCCGCCGCCACGCTCGGCGCGGGGCCGCGCAAGCGCTTCACGCGCGTCTTCCTGCCGCTTCTCGTGCCGGGGCTCGCCGTCACATTCTGCCTCGCCTTCGTGCAGGCCTTCGCGGTCTTCCCCTCGGCCGTCCTGCTCGGTGCGCCGGCGGGCGCGACGCGGGTGATCTCGATCGCCGCCTACCAGGCCGCCTTCGAGCAATACGACCACTCGATGGGCACGGCCATCGCCATCGTCATGGGCGTCGTCGAGCTCGTCATCGTCGTGGCGGTGCTGGGCCTGCGCTCCCTCTTCTATCGCGGCCCTGCCGGCGGCACGAAGGGATGAGGCCGATGCACGCTGCGATCCTTCGGACACCATTCATCGGAAAGGGCACGCCATGATCCGCGACCAGGGCATAGGCTCGAAGCTGTGGCGCTTCGCCGTATGGGCGCTTGCCGGCCTGTTCGTTCTCAACCTCCTCGCCGTCATCGCGGCGGTGCTGGTCAATTCCTTCGCCACCCGCTGGCTCGGCACATGGCTGCCCGCCGGCTGGACCACCCGCTGGTATTTCGATGCCTGGCGCGAGTTCCAGCTTTCCAACGTGGTGCTGGTCACCTTCCAGATCGTCTTCACGGTGGTGCTGATCTCCGGCATCATCGGCGTCGTCACCGCCTATGCGCTGGCCCGCCGGGATTTTCCCGGCAAGCGGGCGATCATCCTGCTCTTCCTCCTGCCGCTCCTGATCCCGCCGCTCACCTACGGCATTCCGCTGGCGACCGTGCTCTACCAGGTCGGCCTCGGCGGTACGTTCTGGGGCGTCGTCTTCATCAACGTCGTGCCGTCCCTGCCCTTCGTCATCCTCGTCATGATCCCCTTCATCGAGCAGATCGACCCGCGCATCGAGGCGGCGGCGCGCGTCTTCGGCGCCGGCACGGGAAGCCTCTTCGTGCGCATCCTCCTGCCGCTGCTGCTGCCCGGCATGCTGGCCGCGCTGCTGCTCGTGCTGGTGCGCACCATCGCCATGTTCGAGCTGACCTTCCTCGTCGCCGGCCCGACCACCCAGACGCTCGTGGTCTCGCTCTACTATGCCGTCTTCGCCTCCGGCGTGCGTGCCGGCCAGTCGATCGACGCCATGGCGGTGATCTACATGGTCACGACGCTCTTCTGGCTGGTGCTCGCCCTGCAATTCGTCAGCCCGACGCAGATCGTCGCCCGGGCCAAGCAGCAGCAGGCGACATGAGGCTTGCGCAGGGACGCGCCGTCCGGACGATCCGCTGATGCGCTACGGCCGCAGGCACACCGGCGGCCGGCCTTTCTGCACGGCATGAATCACGGATGCGGCATTTGACGGGCAGCCGGCGAAGCCGCAAGCTGCCGGCCCGGCCCGTGAACATCCGCCCGAGGGCGACGCAGACAGGAGAACGACCATGGACATTCTACGCGCAGGATCGCGGCCATCCGTGAAGGGACCGGACACATGGTTCACCGGCACGGTGCGCATCGATCCGCTCTTCAATCCCATCGATGCCGAGCGGGTGCAGGGCGCGCAGGTCACGTTCGAGCCGGGCGCGCGAACGGCCTGGCACACCCATCCCCTCGGCCAGACCCTGATCGTCGTTTCCGGCCTCTGCCGGGTGCAGCGCGAAGGCGGCCCGGTGGAGGAAGCCCGGCCCGGCGACGTCGTCTGGTTCGCGCCGGGCGAAAAGCACTGGCACGGCGCCGCACCGAACGTCGCCGCGACGCATATCGCGCTTCAGGAAGTCAAGGACGGCAAGGCCGTCGACTGGCTGGAGCATGTCACGGACACCGAATACGGCGCCTGAGGCGCTGCGCACCCGCCCTTCATAGTCCGGGCGGCGGCATGCCGCCCGGCAAGGGTGCGCGGCCGCGCACGAAGGCCTATGCGTCGTCCGGCCTGCATTCATCCTTGGGCTCGGGCCCCAGCTCCTCGCCGTTCGGCCCCTTGATCTTCTCCATCGTGTTGATGGCAACGTGCGGCCAGTGCGCGGGACCCGGCATCCCGTCGCCCCGGTTTTTGCCCTGGTCGAAGAACCGGTCGAAGAAATCGAGCGTGACGATCTGGAGATACTGGAGGAATGTCCTGCGGACGCCGTCGATCTCGCTTTCGACGATCCAGAAGATGGAATTCATCTCCGATGCGTTCGCCTGCCTCGTGATGAACGGGATATTGACGATCCCGCCGGAATCGAGGCGGGTGCTGACCCGCAACTCGGTCGTCCGGACGATATTTCCAGGCACGGCGTTCTTCAGCAGGTCGCTCGGGCTGACGGGATTGAAGCCGCTGAAAGCGGGGTCCGCCCCCTGATAGCGCGGGTCGCCCAGCTTGCCCTTGAACGGTTTGCTCTCGAAATGGAAATAGGGCGCCAGGTAGGCTGGACGGTCGGCGAGATGGACGCCCGTGGGGATCCCGCTGATGTCGGGGATACTGGGTGCGCTGTTCGAAACCGTGCCGGAGCCGAGCGCCAGCAGGGAATCGCCGTGCGGAATGGAGGCGAGTCGGGCGAGGTTGTGGCGCCGCTCGCTTTCGTTGGTCTGGAACAGCCAGAGGCCCGGTTCGTGGTGGATGGGCAGACAGTCGCCGCCCGCCAGTCCGCTGCGGGGAAAATCGTCGGCGGCCGACTGCTTGATGACCTGCTCATAGTCGAGCGCGACGACCACCTGATCGGCATTGAACATGCCGCCGTCCCGTGAAATCCCCCTGTTCTTCACGCCTTTGTCGACGATCGTGAAGTTCAGGACCTCGTTGTACTGATTGACCAGAAGGCGGTAGTTGAAGGGGAAATCCCCCGAGGCATAGGGCAGGGCGATCATATTGTAGCCGCGCCCGCGCAGGGCATCGGTGTTCGACCACTTGCCCGGCAGGAGTTTCAGAAGATCCAGGTCCGGATCGTTGATTTCAGCGCGGGAAATTATACGCGGCTGCTCTTTCAGTTCCTTGATTCGTGCAGCTTCAAGCATCGGGCTCCCCCCATCGTTGCGAGTGAAATCAATCACCTTTTCAGGAAAGCACGATATACCGGCAACAACAACTAAAAATTGTTCATATAAAATTATACAATCAATAAACGCATCACCTTCGGCCACCATCGTCGGGCCATAGACAACCTCCCTGCCGACCGCCAAGACCACGGAAAGAGCGAGGCGGGAGCGGCTTGCGCGCCGCGCAGAAGCCGGCTGCGCGCAATCGTGCCGCAAGAAGGCTTGACTCCGCGATGCCGCCCTAATAAGTTCGGTGACAGAACGAACTAAGAAGGCAGCAATGACCGACGCCCCTCGTATCTCCCGGCAATTCTCCCAGCGCTCCGTCATGGAAGCCGTCGTGCAATGCGGGCCGATCTCTCGGGCCTCCATCGCCAAGCTGACGGGCCTGTCGAAGCAGACGATCTCCGAGATCGTCCGCGACCTGGAAGAGGGCGGCTGGGTGCGCGAGACCGGACGCACCAGCGGCCATGTCGGCCGGACCGCCGTGACGTACGAGCTGGTGGTCGATGCGGCCTTCATCGTGGCGGTCGATCTCGGCGGCACGAAAGTGCGGGTGGCCGTGACCGACCTTGCCGGGCAGATCGTCATCGAGGATACGGCGCCCACCGACCGGCGCGGCGGCGCCCATCTCGTCGCCCAGATATCCGGCATGGCGCTTGCCGCCGCCTCGGCCGGAAAGGTACCGCACGAGAAGCTGCGGCTTGCCGTCGTCGGCGTGCCGGGCGCGCCCGACAACCGGACGGGCCGCGTGCTGCTCGCCCCCAATATCCGCGGCTTCGACACGATGGACGTGCTGGAAGCCTTCCGGCAGGCGCTCGGCTTCGACGTGGTCCTGGAGAACGACGTCAACCTTGCCGCCCTCGGCGAAAGCTGGCAGGGACAGGGACAGGGCATCGACAACCTCGCCTATGTGGCGCTCGGCACGGGTATCGGCAGCGGGCTCATCCTCGGCGGCAACCTGGTGCGCGGCACGGCCAACGCGGCGGGCGAGATGGGCTTCCTGCCGATCGGCGCCGATCCCTTCGATCCGGAATCCCTCAGGGCCGGCGCCTATGAGCGCGCCGTCGCCACGCACGGCATCATCGGCCGCTACGAAGCCGCCACCGGCGAAAGGATCGACGTTCCCGCCGTTTTCGGGCGCGCGGCCGGCGGCGATGCCGCGGCGATCGCCGTCATCGACGAAACGGCGCGGCAGGTCGCCTGCGGCATCGCCGCGATCTGCGCCATCGCCAATCCGCAGCTCGTCATCCTCGGCGGCTCCATCGGCCTGCGCCCGGAAATTCTCGAGCGCACGCGCCATTTCCTGCCGCTGTGCTTCCCCTACCCGGTCGATGTCGTCTCCGGCGACCTCGGCGCCCGCGCGGCGCTCGTCGGCGCGACAGCCGTGGGCCTCGGCCAGTTGCACAATACCCTCTTCGGCGTGGCAACGCCGAATGCCGGCATATCCCTGCCCCCGGCGGGAACGGACCCATCGCAGGAGGCCGCGCAATGACGGTGAAGAACGACCTCCAGGACCGCCTCCGGGCGGCGCTCGACCGCGATGCCGCGCTCGCCCTGTTCCGCGGCGCGGTGCAGCGCGACAGCATCACCGGCAACGAGGCCAATGTCGCCGCCTACCTCAAGGAGGAGATGCGCAGGATCGGCCTGTCCGACATCGCCACGGCGGATTTCCTTCCCGGACGGCCGAACGTCTGGGGAGAGCGCAAGGGCGCGGGCAAAGGCAGGCGCCTGCTTTTCATCGGCCATACGGATGTCGTGCATGTCGACGGCTGGCGGGAGAACTGGGCCGGCACGGAGCGCGAGGACCCCTTCGGCGCGGCCATCGTCGACGGCGCGGTCTGGGGCCGCGGAACCGGGGACCTGAAGGCCGGCATCACGTCGTCGCTCGCCGCCCTCGCCCTGCTCGACGCGGCCGGCATCCGTCTTGCCGGCGACGTCTCCTTCGCCTTCGTCGGCGACGAGGAAAGCGGCCAGCCCGGCACCGGCGTCTCCGCCGGCATCAAGGACTATGTGGCCCGCATCGAGGCTGGAGGCGTGGCCCGTCCCGACTTCGTCGTCTATGTCGAGCCGACGCAGCTTGCCGTCTATCCCGCGCAGATCGGCTTCTTCATCGCCGACATCACGATCACCGGGCGCTCGGCCTATTTCGGCGTGCCGGAACTCGGCAAGGACGCCCTGCGCGCCAGCCATGCCGCGATGAGTGCGCTCTGGAAGCATTCCGACGATATCTCCGCCCGCGCCGAGCACAAGCTCGTCGGCCGCCCGTTCCTGCTGATCACCGGGCTCGCCGGCGGCGGCTACATCGCCGTGCCGGAGAAATGCGAGCTGTCGCTGATCCGCAAGCTCCTGCCGGGCGAGTCGCTCGACCGGGCGGCGGCGGAAATCGAGGCGGCGGTGCGCGGAGCGATAGACGATCCCGAGATCACCGTGACCTTCTCCTATCCGGCCGGCCGCGACCATCCGCTCGGCGGCACGGCGGCGGAGATCGACGAAACGGCCGCCGAGGTCGCGATGCTGTCGGAGGCGATCGGCGGCGCGCTGCCCGGCCGGGGCGGGATAGAGGGCGCGCCCTTCTGGTCGGAATCGCCGTTCTTCGTGAACCGGCTCGGCATTCCGGCGGTCTACTGCGCCCCCGGCGATATCCGCAACTGCCACACCTACAACGAGCATGTCGAGATCGAGGAGTTTCTCGCGGCCGTCGTCGGCTTTGCGGCCTTCATGGCGCGTTTCTGCGGAACCGCCGACTGAAACCATCCGAAACAAAGGGAGTGAGACCATGCAGATGACGAAATGGCTGACCGGGGCACTGACCGCCGGTCTTATCCTCGGCGCCGGAACGGCCATCGCCCAGACCGTCGGCCCGGCCGGCGAGGCGGCGACGCCGAGCGCCGAGGTGACGCTCACCGACGCCGATATCGCCGCACTGAAGGGCAAGGGCTACAAGGCCGCGCTCCTCTGGCACACCTCGTCGGACTTCACCAACGCGGTCGGCCAGGGCGCGACGGACGAGTTCAAGCGCGCCGGCATCGACATCGCCGTGACGACGGACGCCCAGTTCGACGCCGCCCGCCAGCGCAGCGACATCGAAACGGCGCTCGCCGCCAAGCCGAACGTCATCCTCGCCCTGCCGCTCGATCCGGTGACGTCCGCCGAGGCGTTCCGCCAGGCCGTCGCGGACGGCGCCAAGCTGGTCTTCCTGTCGAACGTGCCGAAGGACTACAAGCACGGCGCGGACTATGCGTCCATCGTGACGGACGACCTCTACCAGATGGGCAAGCAGGCGGCCGACGCGCTGGCCAAGTCCATCGGCGGCAAGGGCAAGGTCGGCTACATCTTCCACGATGCCACCTACTACGTCACCAACCAGCGCGACCAGGCCTTCAAGTCGACCATCGAGAAGGACTATCCCGAGATCAAGATCGTCGCCGAGCAGGGCATTTCCGATCCGGCCCGCGCGGAAGAGCTCGCCAATGCGATGCTGCTGCAGAACCCCGACCTCGACGGCATCTACGTGACCTGGGCCGAGCCGGCGGACGGCGTGCTCGCCGCCCTGCGCGGCGCGGGCAACACCAAGACGAAGATCGTCACGCTCGACCTTGCCGAGCCCGTCGCGCTCGACATGGTCAAGGGCGGCAACGTGACCGCGCTCGTCGCCGACAAGGCCTACGAGCTCGGCCGCGCCATGGCCGCCGCCGGCATGAAGTCGCTGCTCGGCCAGGAGACGCCGGCCTTCGTCGTCGCCCCGGCACTGACCGTCACCAAGGAGAACGTCTCCCAAGGCTGGAAAGACTCGCTGAACCGCGATGCGCCGCAATCGGTGCTCGACGCAGCGAAGTGACCGCCCGGCCGCGGCGGCCACACGCCGCCGCGGTTCCATTCGTATCCCATGGGAGGAAACCATGCGCCTTGCAACGACACTCGCCCTGATGACCGGCCTGATCGCCGGCCACGCCCTTGCCGCCGACGGCGCGACGAGCGGCCCGAACGGCGAGGCCCCGACGGCCGCCGGAACCGTCACGCTCACCGCCGACGAGGAACAGAAGATCAGGGACGGCAAGTTCACCGCCGCCCTCGTCTGGCACGAGATGAGCGAATACACCAATGCGGTGAATGCCGGCGCACAGGATGAATTCAAGCGTCTCGGCATTAAGGTCGTCGCGCAGACCGATGCCGGCTTCGATGCCGCGCGCCAGAAGGCCGACGTCGAGACGGTGATGGCGAAGAAGCCGTCCATCATCGTGTCCCTGCCGGTCGATCCGGCAAGCGCCGCACCGGTCTACGACCCGGCGCGCGCGGCCGGCGTCAAGCTCGCCTTCGTCGACAATTCGCCGGCCGGCTACGTGCACGGCAAGGATTACGTGACCATCGTTTCCGACGACCTCTTCCAGATGGGCAGCAAGGCGGCCGTCGCCATGGCCGATGCGCTCGGGAAGAAGGGCAAGGTCGGCTACATCTTCCACGATGCCGATTTCTACGTGACCAACCAGCGCGACCAGGCCTTCAAGAAGACCGTCGAGCAGGATTATCCCGACATGAAGATCGTCGCCGAGCAGGGCATGGCCGATCCCGCCCGCAGCGAGGAGATCGCGCAGGCGATGGTGACCCAGCATCCCGATCTCGACGGCATCTACGTCACCTGGGCCGAACCGGCGCTCAGCGTGCTTTCCGCCCTGCGCGCGGCCGGCAACACGCACACGAAGATCGTCACGCTCGACCTCAACGAGCCGGCGGCGCTCGACATGGTCAAGGGCGGCAGCGTCGCGGCGCTGGTCGCGGACGAGGCCTACGATATCGGCGTCACGGCCGCCCGCTCGGCCGCCGGCGCGCTGCTCGGCAAGGAGGCCGCGCCGTTCCTCGTCGTCGATTCCCTCGCCGTCACGAAGGATACGGTGAAGGAAGGCTGGCAGACGTCGCTCAACAGGGACGTCCCGCAGTCCATCGCCGACGCGCTGAAGTAATCGGCATCCGGCCGGCTCTCGTTCACGGAGGTAAATCATGTCCAGTACCAACCAGGGTGCCGCGGTCCGCGCGGCGGGGCTGGCCGGCCGCATCAACCTGCAGCAATATGTCGTCTACTTCGGTTTCCTGGCGATCTTCCTGTTCTTCGCCATCGTGCTGAAGGACAGCGGGTTCCTCACGGTCCGCAACCTCTCGAACATCGTGCTGCAGACGGCGCCCGCCACCATCATGGCCATCGGCCTCGTCTTCGTCATGTCGGCGGGCGAGATCGACCTTTCCATCGGCTCGACGGTCGCGGTGGCGGCGCTCGCCGCCGCCGTGACGATGCAGGGCTACGGCATGGTTGCCGGTATCGTCGCGGGGCTCGGCTGCGGCCTTTTGATCGGCCTCGTCAACGGCGTGCTGGTCGCCTATGTGCGCCTGCCGTCCTTCCTCGTCACGCTGGCGACGCTGGGGCTGTTCGCCGGCGTCTCGCGCTCCATGACGAACCTGCGCAGCATTCCCGTCACCGACGGCACCTTCACCGGCTTCTTCGGCTCCGGCGTGTTCCTCGGCATTCCCTCGCTCATCTGGTGGACGGCCATCGCCGTCGCCTTCGGGCACATCGTCTATCGCGAAACGCGCTTCGGCGCCCATGTGCTGGCGGTCGGCGACAATGCGCGGGCGGCGAGCGTTTCCGGCATTTCCGTGCCGAGGATACGCCTTGTGGTGCTGATGATCTCGGGCGGGCTCGCCGGCCTTGCGGGCCTGCTCTATGCCGGCCGCCTGCAGGCCGCGAAATACACGCTCGGCGAAACCGACCTCATGACGGTCATCGCCGCCGTCATCGTCGGCGGCACGCTGCTCAACGGCGGCAAGGGCTCCATCGTCGGCGCGCTCGTCGGCTCGCTGATGATGGGCATGCTCAACAACGGGCTCATCCTGATGGGCCTTTCCGTCTCCGACCAGATGATCGTTCGCGGTCTCATCATCCTTGCCGCAGTCGCCGTGTCGCTGCGCGAAAAGTCCCGCTGAGGAGGATCGAATGTTTCTCGACGTTCTGCGCCGCCGCAATCCCCGCTTCATCGAAGCCGCCCAGACGCTCCACCGCGAGGGCAGGATTCCGGCCAATGCCTATGTGATCGACCTCGACACGATCGAGCACAATGCCCGCATCCTCAAGGACGAGGCGACGCGGCTCGGCCTCAAGGCCTTCGCCATGACCAAGCAGTTCGGCCGGTCGAGCTCGGCCTGCCGGGCGATCATGCACGGCGGCATCGACAGCGCGGTCGCCGTCGACATGGCCTGCGCCAAGGCGGTCCACCGCGCCGGCATGAAGGTCGGCCATCTCGGCCATCTCCAGCAGGTCGCGCGCGCGGAGGCCGATGGCGCGGCGCGCGTGCTCCAGCCGGAATACTGGACGGTCTTCAACGAGACCAAGGCGCGGGAAGCGGCGGCGGGCGCGAAGGCGGCGGGCCGCGTGCAGGACCTTCTCGCCCGCATCCACGCCGAGGGCGACACCTTCTACCGCGGCCACGAGGGCGGCTTTGCCGCCGACGACATCGTCGCCGTCGCCGACAGGCTCGACAGCCTTGCGGGCGGCCGCTTCGCCGGCATCACGACCTTCCCCGCCCTGCTTTTCGACCATCAGGCGCGCAAGGTCCTGCCCACCCCGAACCTCGCGACGCTGACGAAAACCGCCGAAGCGCTCGCCAGGGCCGGCCGCAGCGGCATCGAGATCAACGCCCCCGGCACGACGTCGAGCGTGCTGCTCGCCGCGCTCGCCGAGGCGGGCGCCACGCAATGCGAGCCGGGCAACGGCCTGCACGGCACCACGGCGCTGCATGTGGTGGAGGACCTGCCGGAACTGCCCGCCATGCTCTATCTCACGGAGGTCTCGCACCTTTCCGGCGGAAGGGCCTATTGCTTCGGCGGCGGTTTTTACATCGACCCGATCTTTCCCGACTACGACGTCAAGGCGCTCGTCTCGGCCGAGCCGACCGTTGCGGCAGGCGCGCTGCGCAGCGTCGAGATCCCGCCGCCCTCGGCCATCGACTACTACGCTATGATCGACGCCGCCGGCCCCGCCGCCCCGAAACCCGGCGACACCGCCATCTTCGGCTTCCGCGGGCAGGCTTTCGTCACGCGGGCCTATGTCGTCGGCGTCTCCGGCATCTCGGCCGGCGCGCCGAAGGTCGAGACCATCGAGAACACGGCGGGCGAAACCGCCGCCTGGCCCATCTAGGAGAGCCGATCATGATGACGAATGCTGTCGCAGAAACCGGCCGCCCCGTTCTGGCGCTGAAGGATATCCGCAAGACCTTCGGCGGTGTCGTCGCCATCGAGAACTTCTCGCTGGAGGTCCGGCCCGGCGAGATCGTCGCGCTGGTCGGCGACAACGGCGCGGGCAAGTCGACGCTGATCAAGATCATCTCCGGCGTCCATGCCCCGACATCCGGCTCCATCTCCATCGAAGGCGAACCGGTGGCGATGGCGAACGCGACCATGGCGCGCGCCCACGGCATCGAGGTCGTCTACCAGGACCTCGCGCTGGCGGACCAGCAGACCGTCTACATGAACATGTTCCTCGGCCGCGAGCCGACGAAGGCCTTCGGCCTTCTCGACCGCCGCCGGATGATCGACGAGACGGAGAAGCTGGTGAAGGAACTCGACGTGCGCATCCCCTCCGCGCATGCGACGATCCGCGACCTCTCCGGCGGCCAGCGCCAGGGCGTCGCCATCGCCCGCGCGACGCACTGGGCGAGCAAGCTGATTCTCCTCGACGAACCCACCGCGGCGCTCGGCGTCGCCGAGACAGCGAAGGTGGAGGAGATCGTGCAGTCGCTGAAGAGCCGCAATATCGGCATCCTCATCATCAGCCACAGCCTCGATCAGGTCTTCAAGCTCTCCGACCGCATCTGCGTCCTGCGCCGCGGCCGGCAGATCGGCGTGCGCGAGACGAAGGCGACCGACAAGAACGAAATCATCGCGATGATCACCGGCCTGCAGCCGAACTGAAGAAAAGGCCGGGGATCCTGGCCGGCCGCAAGGCACCGCGCACTCTCCCGAAGCAGGAGCGCCCCGCAGCCGTTTCCGGCCACGGGGCGCTCGGGGAGATGCTCGCCCGGGAGATGATCAGAGGTTGGCGAGCAGCTCGTTGACGCGGCTTTCCATGTCGGCGAGCGCTGCGTCGACCTCCTTCTGGCCGGTGATCGCGGCATTCATCTCCTCGCCGATGATGTCCTGGATCGCGAACTGGCGCTGGACGGCCGCCGGCAGCGGCTTGCCGAGCGTGGCGATGGGCGCGATGGTGTCACGATGCGGCAGGGCCTTGAACTCGGCCGAGTCGATGACGGCCTTGTAGGCCGGCAGGTGGCCGGTGCGCGACCATTCGAAGTCGTTGTCGGCGAAGAACTTCAGGAACTTGCCGATGGCAGCGACCTCGTCCGCCGTGCGGTCCTTCTGCGAGACGGCCCAGGTGTGGCCGTCGGCATACTGCGCCTTGGCACCGCCAAACAGCTGCGGATAGGGATAGACCGAATAGCCGCCCTTGTTGAGCGCGGTCCCCGCCTTTTCGGATTCGGCGTTGTAGTCGCCGACGACCCAGGTGCCGTTGAGCTGCACGCCGCCCTCGCCCGCGAGGAAGGCGTTGATCGCCCCGCCGTAGTCGAGGTCCTTGGTCGTGTAATCCTTGTCGAAGATCGCCTTGTACATCTCGACGACCTTCCTGGCCTCGGGCGTGTTCAGCTTCACATGCGTGGGATCGGCGAAGAAATCCGAATCCTGCTGGAACAGGTAGGTATAGAGATTGCGGGTGTAGAGCGCGGTCTCGTTGGCGAGGTTCTGCACGAAGTAGGGCTTGCCCGTCTTCTGCTTGAACTGCTCGGCCTGGGCGAGAAGCTCTTCCGGGGAGGACGGCAGGACCGGCTTGCCGTCCGCGCCGACCAGCCCGGCCTGTTTAAACAGGTCCATGTTGATGTGGTACAGCATGGTCCAGTTGTCGAGCGGCAGGCCGTAGATCTTGCCTTCCTTGGTCACGCCCTCGATCGCGGCCCCCGTGAAGGCGTCCTTGCCCAGCCCCGCGGCCGAGAGCACGTCGTCGAGCGGCAGCAGCAGGCCCTTGGACTGGTAATCCGACAGCACCGATTCATGGATGGTGACGATGTCGGGTGCGTCGCCCGAAGCGAACTGCGCGGTCAGCTGATCGTAACCCGGCCATTCGACCGTGGTGACGCTGACATGGACGTCCGGATTGTCGGCGTTGAACTTGTTGATCAGCGAGGTGATGATGCCGCATTCGCCGACGGCCTTGCTGACGTCGGTGTTGCTGCCCCAATCGGCGTCGCATGCGCCGAAGAAGCGTTGCACGGTCAGTTCGGTGGCCGAGAAGGCCGGCCCGGCGATCATCATGGCCCCGCCCGAGACGGCGGCGAGAAGCAGTTTCCGAAGTTTCATTTCAGTTCCTCCCAACGGTTGACCGCCACTCCCCCGTGAAATGGCGTTTTTCTGATTGCCCGGGCAGACCTTTCGCCCGGGCAACTCCCGGTCATCGGACCGCAGCGCCGGAGACGGCGGTGACGATGTATTTCTGGAAAAAGAGATAGACGATCAGGATCGGCGCGCCGGCGAACACGGCCTGCGCCATCAGGAAGCCGATGCCCTGGGACTGCGCGAAATTCACCTGCGTCGACGCGATGCCGACGGTCAGCGTGAACATTTCCTTCTTGGTCGCCGAGATCAGCGGCCAGAAATAATCGTTCCAGGCCCCGAGGAAGGTGAAGATGCCGAGCGTGGCCTGGGCCGGCACGGTGAGCGGCAACAGCACCTTCCAGAAGATGCGGAAGCGGCCGGCATTGTCGAGCATCGCCGCTTCGTCAAGTTCCTTCGGGATCGCCCGGAAATACTGCGTCATCAGGAAGACGCCGAAGGCGCTGGACAGGCCCGGCAGGATCAGGCCCGGATAGGTATTGTGCAGCCCGAGCCAGTTGAACATCTGGTGACGGGCCACGAGGACGGCCTGCTCCGGCACGGCAAGGCCGAGCAGGACGATGACGAACAGCACATCGCGGCCGGGAAAATTCAGCCGGGCGAAGCCGTAGCCGGCGAGCGAGGACAGGATCAGCGTGAAGACGGTGAGGCCGCCGGCGACGATCAGGCTGTTCAGCACCCAGCGGAAGACGCTGGAGGTGCCCACCGTGTCGATATAGTTCTTGATCGTATAGGGCACATGGAAGACCGATTGCGGATCGACCATCAGCTCCTTGTTGTCCTTGAGCGAGAGCGCGATCACGTAGAGGACGGGCGCGGCCATGATGATTGCGAGCAGGATCACGAGAGCGAACAGGATGCGGTCGCCGAGCGCGCGGCCCCGGATGGCGGGATTGTGGGCGCTCATCATTGCTCTCCCTTGCGGCGCGTCACCAGGTACTGCGCCATGGCGGCGATCAGGATCAGGACGAACAGGACTTCGGACGCGGCAGCCCCCAGCCCGAGATCCCAGCGGCGGAAGGCCGTGTCGTAGATGTAGAGCACGATCGGCTTGGTCAGGTTGTTGGGGCCGCCGCGCGTCATCAGCCAGGCCTGGCCGAAGAGCTGGAACTGCAGCACGATCTGGACGATGACGACGAGCACGAAGGTGCGCTTGATCGAGGGCAGCGTGATCGAGCGCAGCGTCTGCCATCGATTGGCGTTGTCGAGCGCCGCCGCCTCGTAGATATCCTGCGGGATCTGCTGGAGCGCCGAGAGAAACAGCATCATCGGCAGGCCGATGCACCACCAGACGGTGGCGATGGCGATGCCGATCATCGCCAGCCTGGCGTCGGAGATGAAGGCCGGCGCGGTGGCGCCGAACGCGCCGAAAAGCATCGACAACAGGCCGATATTGGGCATGTAGACGATGCGCCAGATCAGCGTGACGATGGTGACGGACAGCACCGATGAGGCGAAGAACAAGGTGCGAAGCACGGCCGCGGTGCGGGTCCGCCGGTTGAGGCAGAGGGCGAGGAACAGGCCGATGACGGCAAGCGCCGGCACCGTCAGCAGGACGAAATAGAACGTGTTCCACACCGACTGCAGGAACACCTTGTCGCGGAACAGGCGGAGATAGTTCTGCAAGCCGACGAAGCGGCCCGTCGAGAACGTGTCAGCCTTGTGCAGCGACAGCCAGATGCCCCAGAACAGGGGGAAGACCAGCAGCGTGGTGAAGATCGCCAGGAACGGCGCGACGAAAATGAAGTTGCGCCACCGCGGAGCGTAGATGTCGGTGCTTGCGGCCCGGGAGGCCGTGGCCGGCGCGGCGATATCGGCAGGATCGACGGGGGCGGCCATGTCAGGCCTCCCTCGCATGCCAGGCGCGGCCGCTTTCGTCGAAGAGATGCGCCTTGGCCCCCTCGAAGACGAGCCCGACGCGTTCGCCGACCGTGACCCGGCTGTTGCCTGCATCCGAGCCGACGATCTGCTGGCCGTCGCCGAGGCGGACATAGACCAGCGTGCGTTCGCCGAGCCGTTCGATCACCTCGACGGTCGCCTCCGGACGGCCCTGGCCCGGCGGCGCGATGCGAACGTCCTCGGAGCGGATGCCGAACAGGTACCTGCCGTCGCCCAGCCGGTCGGCGGCCACGGATGTGCGGACCGCGATGCCGTCGGCGATGCGGGCGACGACCGATGCGTCGGCGCGCTCGATCGCCGCATCGAGGACGTTCATCGCCGGCGAACCGACGAAGCCCGCCACGAACCGGGTCGCCGGCCGGTCGTAGATTTCCATCGGCGTGCCGATCTGCTCGATCTTCTTGTCGTTCATGACGACGATGCGGTCCGCCAGCGTCATCGCCTCGATCTGGTCGTGCGTGACAAAGATCATCGTCGACTTGAGCCGCTGGTGCAGCTGGGCAAGCTCGATCCGCGTGCGCGTGCGCAGGGCCGCATCGAGATTGGAGAGCGGCTCGTCGAAAAGGAAAGCCTTGGGCTCCTTCACCACCGCACGGCCGATGGCGACGCGCTGGCGCTGGCCGCCCGAGAGCTGCCCCGGCTTGCGGTCGAGCAGGTGGCCGATCTCCAGCATGCGCGCGGCCTCGGCGATGCGCGCCTCGATCACGGCCCTGTCGACCGCGATATTCTCGAGCCCGAAGCCCATGTTGTCGCGCACCGTCATATGCGGGTAGAGCGCATAGGACTGGAAGACCATCGCCACGCCGCGCTTGCCCGGCGGCTGGTGGTCGATACGTTCGCCGTTGATGCGGATCTCGCCGGAATCGACACTTTCAAGACCGGCGATCATGCGCAGCAGCGTGGACTTTCCGCAGCCCGAAGGGCCGAGGAAGACGGCGAATTCATGCGCCGGTATCGAGAGCGAGAGTTCGTCGAGCACCGTAAGCGCACCGAACCGCTTGCTCACATTGATGATGTCGATCTTTGCCGTCACGCCATCCTCTCCCTGGATCGTTTTCGGACAGTCAGGTGAAGGTCCTCAGACCTTCACGCGGATCATCTGGTAGGAATAGGCATCGAACCGCGCCGAGAGCCGGCCGCCGCCGATCGTGGCGCCCTCGCCCTTCCTCGGCGCGACATTGGCCATGTCCTCCTGCGTGTTGACCGCCTTGAGATCGGCATGGGTCATCACCTGGAAATCCACGATGGCCGGCTGCCCGCCGAAGCCGCCCAGGTCGAATTCGGCATCGACCGCCTCGTCCGAGCGGTTGACGACGAAGAAGCTCACATGGCCGGTCTTGTCGTCATGCACGGCGGAGACGTCGAGACGCGAGACGTCGCCGGCCACCCTGGTCGGATAGGTCGGGCCATCGACCTTGAGGTCGAGCGCGGTGCCGCGGCCGAAGCGCGAGGCGAACATGAAGGGATAGAAGATCGTCTGGCGCCAGGCCGGGCCGCCGGGCGCGGTCATGATCGGCGCGATGACGTTGACGAGCTGCGCCAGGCAGGCGATGCGGACCACGTTCGAGCGGCGGATGAACGTATTGATGATCAGGCCGACCTGCAGCACGTCCTCGAAATTGTAGACGTCTTCCAGCAGCGGCGGCGCGAAGGGCCAGCCGTCGCTCCCGCCCAGGATCTTCCTGTCCTTCTCCTTGGAATGATACCAGACGTTCCACTCGTCGAAGGAGATGTAGACCTGCCGGGACGAGCGCTTCTTGGCCTTGATGTAGTCGATCACGCCCGAGACCGACATGATATAGGCATCGAGCTTCTCGCTCATGGCGAGGTAGTTCGGCGTATCGTTCGCCTCGTTGTCGAAATACATGTGCAGCGAGATGTAGTCGACCTCGTTATAGGTGTGGTCGAGAACGGTCGCCTCCCATTCGGGATAGGTCGGCATCTTGGCGTTGGACGAGCCGCAGACGACGAGCTCGAGCGACTTGTCGAAGGAGCGCAAAGCCTTGGCGGTCTCGTGCGCGAGGCGGCCATATTCGTCGGCGGTCTTGTGGCCGATCTGCCAGGGGCCGTCCATCTCGTTGCCGAGGCACCAGAGCTTGACATCCCAGGGCTCCTTGCGGCCGTTGGCGATGCGCAGGTCGCTCCAGTAGCTGCCGCCGAGATGGTTCGTATATTCGAGGAAGTTGCGGGCCTCGTCGAGGCCGCGCGAGCCGAGGTTGACGGCGAGCATCATCTGCGTGTTCGCGGCCGTGCACCATTCGGCGAATTCGTGGATGCCGACCTCGTTGCTCTCGGACGTGTGCCAGGCAAGGTCCAGCCGCACCGGGCGATCCTGCCGGGGACCGATGCCGTCCTCCCAGTTATAGGCCGAGACGAAATTACCGCCCGGATAGCGCACGACGGGAACGTCGAGCTCCTTCACCAGGTCGATCACGTCCCTGCGCATCCCGTTCTCGTCTGCGGTGGAATGCCCCGGCTCGTAGATGCCCGTATAGACGGCACGGCCGAGATGTTCGATGAACGACCCGTAGAGACGCGGATCGATATCCGAGACGACAAAGCGCGGATGCGCCGTGACGGTCGCCTTCATGCATTCCTCCCAATTCAATATCCGAAATAGTGATTTAAATCACCATATACGATATTAATGCGTAGATTACCGGCTTTCGTCAACCCGTCGGGCATTAAAAGTATGATAATTACGCGGAGCGAGAGGGAAATTTAGTTCAACAGCTTGATTCGTAAGCACATTAATTCAAATCGGGAAATCGGGTATCATTCCGTACGGAGCCGCAGCACGATGTCCTGGCCGTAATTGCCGAAACCCTTGCCGAAGATGTTGATGCCGCCGGGATGCTTGGCATCGTCCCTGACGCCGACGCGCACGCGGATCGAATGATGGCTCCTGAGGTCGAGCTGCCCGAGATTGACCGAGGAGATGCGCACGCCGTCGACATAGGTGCCTTCGGCGCCGATACGCCAGTTCTTCAGCTTGCCGTACTGCGAGCCCTTGAGCTTCCACCAGGCCGGTGTGAAGACGCCCCGCTTGTCGCCGAAGTCGCCGGGCGAGGTCCATGTGCCGACATCGAGCCCGTTGATCGTCAGCGTGATGTCGGACGGCCAGTCGGCGCTGGTACCCGGCACTTCCGAGCTCAGTTCCATCGCCAGTTCGATTTCGCTGATCTCGGCATTGACCAGCTTGGCGTTGTTGGGGAACTGGTATTCGACGAAACCGCGGGTGAACCACAAGAGCCCGGCTTTCATGCGGTCCGGATCGAGAAACGAGTTCGGCACGTCGAGCAGGCCGATGATGCCGTCGGTGGTGCACAGGCCGCAGGGCGCGGTCACCTCATAGCTGGTATACAGCCCGATCGGCATCGACACCTCGATCGCATCGCTCCTGACCGCCTTGTAGGCGCTCTTGAAGACGACAAGCACCTCCTCGGCGGCCGGATGGCAGATCTTCTGGCTGCCCTTGCGCGCCTTGAGATTCTCGGTGCGGATCAACCGCGCGTCTTCCAGCATCTGCACGTTGGTCGAGACGGTGGATTGCGGAAGCTTGAGATGCGCGGCGATATCGTTGACATTCATCGGCCCCTTTTCATGCAGCAGCGCCAGCATGGCGACGCGGACCGGCGAGGCGAGACCCTTCAGAACGACGAAATCCACCTCCGGATCGATCACAAGAAAATTCTGCGTCATCAGCCGCCCCAGGTTATCAACACCTCAGGTTGGTATCAGAATCCCTGATTTAATCAATGCCCGGCCGGCCCGGTCCCGGCCTTTCGCGCACAGGCATCGCGGCCAGCCGAAGGCTCAGGCCGGGTCGTCGCAAAGAACCCGGTCGAGCCACGCATTGGTGAACTTCCGGGCCGGGTCCATTTCGTCCCGGAGCTTGCGGAACGCGGGGAACATCGGGAAACGGCGGGCGTAGGATCGCGGGGTGAAGACCTTCCCCCAGTGCGGCAGCGCGCCCAGCGGCAGCAGGGCATCCTCGACAACCCGCACGGCGCGATCCACCGCCTCGGCATCCTTGACCCAGGTGAAATGGATGGACAGGGTGTCCTGGCGGTACTGGGGGCTAAGCCACAGCGTGTCGGCGGCGACGGACCGGAACTCCGAGACCTGCACAAGAGAGGAGAACCGCTCCTTCACCGCGAGCAGGGCGGCGATCGCCCTTGCCCCCATGTCCCGCGGCACATGGAACTCGGACTGGATCTCGTCGCCCGCGCTAGGCATGAAGCCGCTCTTGAAATGCGCCAGCCGTTCGGCCCACACCCCCATCTGGCCGAGTTGATCCGTCGCGTTGGAGGGATCCACGCCGAAGATCGGATGCTGTTTGCCGTGCGCCCGCCGCGCGCCGAACATCGCCTCGGGAAAGTCGCCACCCGACCGTGTCCGCTTCACCCAGATGCGGCCCGCCTTCCCGCCCCATGTCGTGAAGACGCTGACGCTGTATCCCGCAGCCATGATCGGATCCAGGCTGTCGCACAGCCGGTCCCATTCCAGATCCTCGTAGACGCATTGCGCGATGTCGAAGGAAGGCTGGATATCCAGCGTCACCCGCGTCACGATCCCCAGCGCGCCCAGATGCACGACCATGCCTTCGAAACCGGGATCGCCGCGCTGCGCCGTCCTGAGGCTTCCGTCCGCGGCCAGGAATTCGATGCCGCTGATCGCCGTCGCCAGGTTGCCGTTGGCATCGCCGGAGCCGTGCGTGGCGGTCGCGATGGCGCCGGCGATCGAAATGTGCGGCAGGGATGCGAGGTTGTGGACCGCAAGGCCGTTGTCCAGCAGGAACGCGCCGAGGGCGGCATAGGTGGCATGGCCGGCGATGGAGGCTTTCCTGCCACAGCTTTCCACGCGGGGCGCAAGCGGCATCCCCTCCAGCGAGACGGCCGTGATGCCGTCGGCGATGGCGTTGAAGGAATGCCCCGTGCCAAGCGCCTTGATGCGGGCCGAGCGGCCGACAGCGTCCTGCAATTCGGCGACCGTGCGTGGCCGGATGCACGCGCCGAACCCGTAGTTAAAGCTCTTGGCCCAGTTTTGCATCGGCTTCCCCCGGTTTCCATGGTCCCGCAGCGCGGCTCCGGCCTTGCCCAGGCAGGAACAAGCGGGCAGGACGCAAGCCATAGCCTCCAACCCTCGAACGGGCAACGGCAACGATGCAGCCGCGTGGCTCCGGCCCCACGACGCCAGGCCCGCGACGAAGGCATTCCCAGCCGCGAACGGAGGGCGGCACCTATCCGAAAAACGGCATGATCTTATCCGTTTGCAGCGTCTGGAGCGTGAAAACCGCGGTCGCTAGGGTGAGCCTTGCGGGTGGCAGGCCGGCCCGGCCGTTGCCCAGCCTTCCGCACCCATACCGAACAGCACAGGGTTTTGAGGCTCAGCAATGCCAACAGATGAAAAGCCGTTGATCGCCATTGTCGGCGCGACAAGCAAGCAAGGTCGAAGCGTGGCGACGACGCTTCTGCGGAGCGGGCGCTTCCGCGTCCGCGCACTGACAAGAACGAAGGAATCGCCGCAAGCACGCGCGCTTGAGGCGCTCGGCGCCGAAATCGCCGCGATCCCGCTCGAACCGGGCAGGACGGGAGAACTCGTCGCCGCCTTCGAGGGCGCCGCCGGGGCATTCCTGATGACGCCGCCCGTCATTCCCCCGGACCCACTGGAAGCGCCCCTGGGGCGGCAAATGGCTGACGCCGCCGTGACGGCCGGGGTCCGGCATATCGTCTTCAGCACGCTGGAGAATGTCGACAGGATATCGAACGGGACCAAATACGCGCCGCACTTCACGGACAAGGCGAATGTCGCCGATTACATCCGCGGCCTGCCGATCTCGCATTCCTTCGTCATGCTGGCATTCTTCTACACGAACCTCCTGGAATACTATGCGCCCCGGTTCGAGGGCGACACGCTCCTGCTCCCGATCTACCTTCCGGAAGATTTCCGCGCGCCGTTTGTCGATCCCCTGACGGCGACCGGGCCGGTCGTGCTGGAGATTTTCTCCAATCCACAACTCTACAATGGTCGAACGCTTCCGATTGTCGGCGATATCGTATCCCCGCGCGAGATGGTCGAGACCTTCCGGCGCGTGACGGGCCTGAAGGCGGAATATCGCAACGCCTTCTCGCGCGACGGCTTGCTGCGCAATTTCCCCGAGTTCGCCGCCAATGAACTGCTCGTGCGCGAACTCCTGGGAATGGTCGAATATGCCGTGGAGTATGGCTATTTCGGCAGCGAGCACGACCTGGGCTGGAGCCGCCGCATAAATCCGGACACCCTCAGCTGGGAGCAATATCTAAGGACGACGGGCTGGCGCGGCGACAAGCGCTCCTTCGGGCTTTGAGGCCGGCGGAGCTGCCGTGGATCAGGACACCGCGATCCCCGGCAGTTCCGATAGTCCGCTCAGGAGAAAATCGACGAGAAGACGCACGCGGGCAATGCCCGCGCGCTCGGGCACGACGAGCAGGCTCAGGGGCGTGGGGTCGAGAACGTACGCATCGAGCAGGGTCTCCAGCGCGCCGGCATCGAGGAGATCCTGCACCAGCCAGAGATGCGCGGCCCCGATGCCGCGCCCGGCGGCCAGGGCCGCGCGGGCGGCAAGGCCATGGTCGACCCGCAGACGCCCCCGCACCGGCACCGCCAGCCTGTCTCCGTCCGGGCAGGCCAGGACAATCTCGCCGCTCCCCGCCACGTTGGACATGACGACGCTGTCATGCCGTGCAAGATCGGCGGGACGGTCCGGACGCCCGTGGCGGGAAAGATAGCCGGGCGAGGCGACGAGCCTCCGGCGGCTTTCGCCGGCCGAATAGAGCTTCATGGAATTGTCGGCCAGAGGCCCGAGCCGCAACGCGATGTCCACGCTCTCGCGAACGAGATCGACGCGGTCGTCGGTGAGATTGAGGTCGACGCTGATGTCCGGGTGCCTGTCCTGGAAATCCAGGATCATGCGCGTGACGTGCATGACGCCGAGGGCCGCCGTACAGGACACATGAATGGCGCCGGCGGGCGTCTGCCGGGCCGCGCGCGCCTCCTCGGCGGACTGCTCGACCAATTGCAGGATATGAAGGCAGTTCGCGTAGTAGAGGGCCCCTTCCTCGGTCAGCGTCACGCGGCGCGTCGTTCGCCCCACAAGCGGCACGCCCACGGCGTCCTCGAGCTCGCTGATATGGCGTGTCACCGTCGATTGCCCGATGCCGAGCTCCCGCGCGGCCCTGGACAGGTTGCCGCGCTCCGCGACGCGAACGAATGTCCGCATCCGATCCAGCGATATGCCCTGCTTATCCATTTTCCGGCAAATTCGGGTTCATGCCTCTCGTCCCCTCTGCTGGGCTTTTACATGCCGGTCGTGGCCGCCGGCGTGCCCGCCTCGCGTCGGCCGCCAGCCTTCGCCTAACATGAATTTTATCAAACCTTAACGTAAATGCCGCAGCAATGGGATGAAACGCTTCTCTCCCTTCGCAGATCCCCGCCCCCCAGCGCAACAGGACCGAGACTCATGGCCGCAATGCCTGCCGCACGCCCGAAATCCTCCAGATCCCTCGCCTTCAAGCTGCTTTGCGTCAGCGCGATCGCCATTTCCTGCTTTCTGGCGCTGACGTTCCTCGTCGGCATCCTGCAGGTGCGCGAGCGCACCGCGGGCATCACGCTGAAGCAGGCCGAGGCCGAGGCCAAGGCCGTCGCCCAGGCGATGAGCGGCAAGATCGAATCCCTGTCCGCCGCGGCGCTCAGCACCGCGGGCATGGTCCGGCGCGGGGTGGAGAGCGGCCGGCTGGACCGCGCGTCGATCACGGCGCTGCTGCCCGCGCAGCTCGAGCAGTTCGACCTGGTCTTCGGCATCTGGGTCATCGACACCGAGCAGGGCCTCGACGGCAAGGCCGGCCCCTCGGACGATGCCGTGCAGGGCACCAATGCGAACGGCGACTTCACGCCCTACTGGGTGCGGGGCGCAAACGGCCTGGAGATGATGCGGCCGGAAGTCGACCGCAACGCCGAATACTACCGGCTCGCGGCCAGCAGCCTGAAGGGCGCGGCCACCGAGCCTTATGAGGAGGTCACGACCAACAACCTGCTCATGATGACGGTCGCCCAGCCGGTGATGGTCAAGGACCGTCTCGTCGCCGTCACCGGCCTCGACATCGCGCTCGGCACGCTGGCGGAAACGCTGAAATCGGAACGCCCCTTCGGCGAGGGCCGTGTCTACCTGCTGTCCGGCAACGGCAAGTGGCTTACCGCGCCCGACCCGGCGCGGGTGATGAAGACCTATGCCGACGAGGGCGCCGACAGCGTCAAGGGCGCGCTGGAGACCGGCCGCACCGTGACGCTGACGGATGTGGCCGGCGCCGACGGCGGCACGGTCTACCGCGTCGTCTATCCCTTCGACCTTCCGGGCCTCAACGCCCGCTGGGCGGTGGCCGTCGACGTGCCTGTGGCAGCGGTGTCCTCCGTCGTCAACGAACAGACGAAGATCCTCGTGATCGGCGGCCTGCTCATCCTGGCGGGCGTGATGGGCTCGCTGTGGCTTGCCGTGCGGACCTTCGTGCAGCGGCCGATGGCTTCGCTGCTCGGCGATGTCGCGCGCATGTCCGGCGGCAAGCTGGACGAACCCGTCGCCGGCCAGCAGCGCGGCGACGAGATCGGCAGGCTTGCCGGCGCCCTCGACGTCTTCCGCCACGGCCTTGCCGACGGCCGCCGCCTGGAGGCGGCCAATGCCGAGCAGCGCAGCCAGACGGAAAGCGAGCGCCGCCAGACCGAGGCCGAACGCGCCGCCGCCGCCGAGGAGCAGCGCAGGGTGGTCGACGCACTGGGGCGCGGCCTTGCCATGCTGGCGCAGGGCGACCTCACCTGCCGGATCGCGGAGGCCTTCCCGCCCGCCTATGTGGCGCTGCGCGACAATTTCAACGAAACGATGGACAGCCTCGAGCGCACCATCCTTCAGCTCAACACCAGCGTTCATTCGCTGAATGCCGGGATCGGCGAGATCAGCCGCAGCTCCGACAACCTCTCGCGCCGCACGGAACAGCAGGCCGCCAGCCTGGAAGAGACCGCCGCCGCGATGAACGAGATCGCCGAGCAGATGCGCACCGGCAGCCGCAACGCCACCGACGCGGCAGGCAGGGTGAACGAAGCCTGCGCCGACGCCGACCGCTCGAACGCCGTCGTGCGCAAGGCGATCGCCGCCATGGAGGGCATCGAGGCTTCGTCGGAAAAGGTGACGCAGATCATCGGCGTCATCGACGAGATCGCCTTCCAGACCAACCTTCTCGCCCTGAATGCGGGCGTGGAGGCCGCCCGCGCGGGCGAGGCCGGCAAGGGCTTTGCGGTCGTGGCGCAGGAAGTGCGCGAACTCGCGCAGCGGTCCGCGCAGGCGGCCAAGGAGATCAAGATGCTGATCTCCGCCTCCAGCGCCCAGGTGCAGGAGGGCGTCACGCTGGTCGGCGAGACCGGCGGCGCGCTGACCCGGATCGCCGAGCGGATCCTGTCCGTCAACCAGTTGATCCAGGGCATCTCCGCCTCCGCCCACGAACAGTCGGCCGGGCTGCAGGAAATCAACACCGCCGTCAACAACATGGACCAGGTCACGCAGCAGAACGCGGCCATGGTCGAGGAGACCACCGCGGCCGCCAACCTGCTGAACGACGAGGCCGCGACGCTGCGCGACATGGTGATGCGCTTCACCGTGCGCCGGGCTGCCGAAGCCTCGCCGCGCGCCCGCCGGCACGCGGCCTGAACGCCCGTTCCCGGCATCCGGCAAGGGAACATCGGGGGCGAACCGCCTGACGGCGGTTTGCCCGTCCGTGCCATGAGCGCCGGCTTCACCTTTCCTGCCAGACCCGACGCCGCCTCTCCCTGAGGCGCACAAGCGTCCGGCCGCACCCTTCCTGTCAGCGCGATACCCCGTACCGCCGCCTGCCGGCCGCCCCGTCGGCGGGCGGCGGTACAAACCGCTTGACAAACGACTTTCTATTTAACATGTTAAATAAAAGCTGCGCTGGGAGGAACGATGCCGCATCTCACCGTCGAATATTCGGCCAATCTCGATGGCCGCGCCGACCTTGACGCGCTCTGCGGGGCGCTTCTCGAAACGGTGCTCGAAACCGGCCTCTTCGAGATCGGCGCGGTGCGGGTGCGCGCCCTCAGGGCCGACCACTACGCCATCGCCGACCGCCTGCCGGAAAACGCCTTCGTCGACCTCAGCCTGCGCATCGGCAAGGGCCGCAGCGCGGAAGACAAGAAGCGCACCGGCGAGATGCTCTTCGCCGCCGCCGGCAAGGTGCTCGCCCCCCTCTTCGAGACGCCGCACTTCGCGCTCTCGCTCGAAATCCGCGAGATCGACGCGGAGCTGAGCTGGAAGAAGAACGCCATCCATCCGCGCCTGCGCGGCAAATAACAGGAACCATCATGTCGAAACTCCAGGAAAACATCGCGAAGGCGGACGCCTATCTCGCCCGCTTCAAGGAAAAGGGCGTGCTGAACCGCATCGCCGGCGAAGACGTGGCGGGCGCCGGGGGCGAGACCTTCGAAACCATCTCCCCCGTCGACCTGAAGCCGCTGGCAACGGTGGCGCGGGGCACGGCGGCCGATATCGACCGCGCGGCCAGGGCCGCGAAAGCCGCCTTCGCGGACTGGGCGGCGATGCCGGGGCAAACGCGCAGGAAGCTCCTGCACAAGATCGCCGACGCCATCGTCGCACGGGCGGAGGAGATCGCCTTCGTCGAATGCATGGACACCGGGCAGTCGCTGCGCTTCATGGCCAAGGCCGCGCTGCGCGGGGCGGAGAATTTCCGCTTCTTCGCCGACCGCGCGCCGGAAGCGCGCGACGGCAAGACGCTGCGCACGGAAGGCCAAGTCAACATGACGACCCGCGCGCCGATCGGCCCGGTCGGCATCATCACGCCCTGGAACACGCCGTTCATGCTGTCGACCTGGAAGATCGCCCCGGCGCTCGCGGCCGGCTGCACCCTCGTGCACAAGCCGGCCGAATTCTCGCCGCTGACGGCGCGCCTGCTGGTCGAGATCGCCGAGGAGGCCGGCCTGCCGAAGGGCGTATGGAACCTCGTCAACGGCTTCGGCGAGGACACCGGCAAGGCGCTCACGGAGCATCCGCTCGTCAAGGCCATCGGCTTCGTCGGCGAAAGCCGCACCGGCTCGATGATCATGAAGCAGGGCGCGGACACGCTGAAACGGGTGCATTTCGAGCTCGGCGGCAAGAACCCCGTCGTCGTCTTCGCCGATGCCGACCTCGAACGCGCGGCCGACGCCGCCGTCTTCATGATCTACTCGCTGAACGGCGAGCGCTGCACCTCTTCCTCCCGCCTGCTGGTGGAGGAGAGCATCTACGAGACCTTCACCGCACTGGTGGCCGAAAAGGCAAGGCGCATCCGGGTCGGCCATCCGCTCGATCCCGAAACGGTCGTCGGTCCGCTGATCCATCCGGTGCACGAGAAGAAGGTCCTCGACTACATCGCCATCGGCAAGGCCGAGGGCGCGACGGTCGCGGCCGGCGGCGAGAAGGTCGCCGGCCCCGGCGGCGGCTGCTACGTCGCCCCGACCCTCTTCACCGGCGCGCGCAACGCCATGCGCATCGCCCAGGAAGAGATCTTCGGCCCCGTGCTGACGGCCATCGCCTTCAAGGACGAGGCGGAGGCGCTCACGCTCGCCAACGACGTCCAGTACGGCCTCACCGGCTATCTCTGGACATCGGATGTCACCCGCGCCTTCCGCTTCACCGACCATCTCGACGCCGGCATGATATGGGTGAACTCGGAGAACGTGCGCCACCTGCCGACCCCCTTCGGCGGCGTCAAGAATTCCGGCATCGGCCGCGACGGCGGCGACTGGTCCTTCGATTTCTACATGGAAACGAAGAACGTCGCCTTCGCCACCCGCCCCCACGCCATTGCGAAACTCGGCGGCTGATCCCGCCATCCACAGACCGCGCCCGTCCTCGCGCTGCGCGAGGCGGGCTTGAGGAGGACCCCATGCCCGTACCCCAGCCCAATCTCTATCCGCCCTTCAACATCGTGCGGCTCAGCCATGTCGAATTCGGCGTCACCGACCTTTCGCGCTCCCGCGCCTTCTATGTCGATACGCTCGGCCTGCAGGTGACCGACGAGACCGCCGACACGATCTACCTGCGCGCCATGGAGGAACGCGGCCATCACTGCATCGTGCTGCGGAAATCCGGCAGGCCGGAAGCCCGCGACCTCGGCTTCAAGGTGTTCGACGACGCCGATCTCGACAGGGCCGCGCATTTCTTCAAGGGCAAGGGCCTGCCGGTGGAATGGGTCGAGCGCCCCTATCAGGGCCGCACCTTCCGCACGCGCGACCCGCACGGCATTCCGCTGGAATTCTACGCGACGATGGATCGCCTGCCGCCGATCCATCAGAAATACGCGCTCTATCGCGGCGTGAAGCCGCTGCGCATCGATCATTTCAACTGCTTCTCGCCGGACGTCGACGCCTCCGTCGCCTTCTACAACGAGCTCGGCTTCCGCGTGACGGAATATACCGAGGACGAGGAGAGCGGCCGGCTCTGGGCCGCCTGGACGCACCGCAAGGGCGGCGTGCACGACATCGCCTTCACCAACGGCCGCGGTCCCCGCCTGCACCACACCGCCTTCTGGGTGCCGACGCCGCTCAACATCATCGACCTGCTCGACCTGATGGCGACGACCGGCTGGGTTTCCAACATCGAGCGCGGCCCCGGCCGCCACGGCATCTCCAACGCCTTCTTCCTCTATATCCTCGATCCCGACGGCCACCGCATCGAGATCTACTGCTCGGACTACCAGACCGTCGATCCGGACCTGGAACCGATCAAGTGGGACCTGAAGGACCCGCAGCGCCAGACGCTGTGGGGCGCGCCGGCCCCGAAATCCTGGTTCGAGCACGGCAGCCTCTTTGCGGGCGTGGAGCCGCGGGATGCCATGCTCAAGGCCCAGCCGATCATCGCACCGTGAGGAAACGACCATGACACCGGCAGGCCCGAAGACAAGCCATCCCCGATTTGCCAGCTTCAGCACGGGCAAGCGCCATGCCTACGGGCTGATCACCGATGCCGGCGTGGTCGACCTCTCGGCCCGGTACGGCGCCCGCTTCCCGACGCTTCGCGACGTCGTCGAGGCGGGTGCCTTCGACGCGCTTCTCGATGCCGCCGCCGGCCACCGGCCGGATTTCCCGCTCGGCGAGATCGTCTACGATATCCCGGTCGCCGCACCGGAGAAGATCATCTGCGTCGGCGTCAACTTCCCGGACCGCAACGCGGAATACAGGGACGGGCAGGCGGCGCCGGCCAATCCCTCGCTATTCGTCCGCTTCCCGCGCTCCTTCACCGGCCACGGCCGGCCGCTGATCCGCCCGCCGGAAAGCCCCCAGCTCGACTACGAGGGCGAGATCGCCATCGTCATCGGCAAGGCCGGCCGGCGCATCGCGGAGGCCGACGCGCTGGACCATATCGCGGCGCTGACGCTGTGCAACGAGGGCACGATCCGCGACTGGGTGCGCCACGCCAAGTTCAACGTCACGCAGGGCAAGAACTTCGATGCCTCCGGCGCCATGGGCCCGTGGCTGGTGCCCTTCGCCGACGAGGGCCAGATCGCCGACATCGCGCTCGAAACCCGCGTCAACGGCGAGGTGCGCCAGAGCGACCGCACCGGCCGCATGATCTTCTCCTTCCGCAGGATCGTCGCCTACGTCTCCACCTTCACCACGCTCGTGCCCGGCGACGTCATCGTCTGCGGCACGCCGACGGGGGCCGGCGCACGCTTCGACCCGCCTGTCTGGCTGAAGCCGGGCGACGTGGTGGAGGTCGAGGCCGAGGGGATCGGCCTTCTGCGCAACACCATCGCCGACGAGGAGGCCCGCGCATGCTGACGCAGGACGAGATCGAAGCCGCCGCAGCAAGCCTCGACGATGCCGAGCGCACCCGCGTCCAGACCGGCCTGCTGTCGCTGAAGCACCCGGCCATCACCATGGACGACGCCTATGCGATCCAGGGCGCCTGGGTGAAGAAAAAGATCGCCGGCGGCCGCCGGGTGATCGGCTGGAAGATCGGCCTCACCTCAAAGGCCATGCAATATGCGCTGAACATCGACATTCCCGATTCCGGCGTGCTGTTCGACGACATGGTCTTCGAGGACGGCGCGAGGGTGCCGGCGGAGCGCTTCATCCAGCCGCGCGTCGAGGCGGAGATCGCCTTCGTCATGAAGGCGCCGCTGAGGGGACCGGGCGTCACCGTCTTCGACGTGCTGAACGCCACCGACCACGTCACCCCGGCGCTGGAAATCCTCGATACGCGCATCCTGCGCGTCGACCCGGAGACGAAGAAGGCCCGCACCATCTTCGATACGATCTCCGACAATGCCGCCAATGCCGGCATCGTCACGGGAGGACGCGCCGTCAGGCCCGATGAGATCGACATGCGCTGGATGGGCGCCATCGTCAGCCGCAACGCGGAGGTGGAGGAGACCGGGCTCGGCGCCGGCGTGCTCAACCAGCCGGCACGCGGCGTCGCCTGGCTCGCCAACCGGCTTGCGCAATACGGCGACGGCATCGAGGCGGGGCAGATCGTGCTTGCCGGCTCCTTCATCCGTCCCGTCGAGGCCCGCCACGGCGACACCATCGTCGCCGACTTCGGCCCCTACGGCACCGTCAGCCTGTTCTTCGCATAGGAGGTCCCATGCCCGCCCCGAAAAACCGCTTCAAGCAGGCGCTGAAGGAGGGCCGCGCGCAGATCGGCCTCTGGCAGGCGCTCGCCAGCCCTTACACGGTCGAGATCTGCGCGGATGCGGGCTACGACTGGCTGCTGCTCGACGCCGAGCATGCGCCGAACGACGTGCCGCTGCTCGTCATGCAGCTCCAGGCGATGAAGGGAACGGCAAGCCACGCCGTCATCCGCCCGCCGGTCGGCGAGACGTGGATCGTCAAGCAGCTTCTCGACATCGGCGCGCAGACGCTGCTGATCCCCATGGTCGACAGCAAGGCGATGGCGGAGGCGATGGTGAGGGCCGTGCGCTACCCGCCGCATGGCGTGCGCGGGGTCGGGGCGGCGCTCGCGAGGGCCTCGGCCTTCAACCGCACGGCGGACTATCTCCAGACGGCCGACGACGAGGTGTGCCTGCTCCTGCAGGTGGAAAGCCGCGCCGGCCTTGCCGCGCTCGACGACATTGCCGGCACCGAGGGCGTCGACGGCGTCTTCATCGGCCCGGCGGACCTTGCCGCGGACATGGGTTTCCTCGGCCGGCCCGGCGCGCCGGAAGTGCAGGCAGAGGTGGAGAAAGCGCTGCAAAGGATCCGGTCGCACGGCAAGGCGGCGGGCATCCTGACGGGCGATCTCGGCCTTGCCAGGCGCTACCGCGACCTCGGCGCCACGTTCGTGGCCATCGGCAACGACGTCACGCTGCTCGCCACCGCAACCACCCGCCTGCTCGCCGACTTCAACGCCCCCACGCCGCCCACCACGGGGACAGGAAAGGTCTATTGAGCTATCGACCCACCGCGAAGGCCCTGCCCTCCCGGTGAACCGGAACTTTCCGGTTTAAATTTCAAACCGATGATTTAAATACAGACTTGCAATCCATGTTGCATGTCGGTCATCGGAGGGGTCGTGGGTACGGTCGCAAAAGCTCTGTCGCTGTTGAACCTCGTGGCGGCCCAGCAGGAGGACAAGGGGCTGTCGGAGCTGGCCCGGCTGGCCGGCATGGACAAGGCGACCGCCCGGCGTATGCTGGTGGAGCTGGAAGCCTACGGTTTTCTGGAGCAGGACGCTTCCTCCCGCCGCTACCGGATCGGCGCGGCGCCCGTCCGCCTCGCCCGGATCCGCGAGGCGCGCTTCCCGCTCCTGCGCACGGCGATCCCCTTCGTCAAGGAGCTCGCCGAGACGACCGGCGAAACCTGCCATCTCGCCGAGTTCACGGCGGATGCGCTCTATTCGCTCCATGTGGAGGATTCGCCCAAGGCCCACCGGGTCATCGTCGAGGTCGGCATCGTCATGCCGTTCCACGCGACGGCATCCGGCCTGGCTTTCCTCGCCCATCTTTCGCCGGAGGCGGCGGAGAGCCTGCTGAAGGGACCGCTCGGCGCCTTCACGGCCGAGACCGTCACCGAACGCGATATCCTTCGCCAGCGGCTCGCCGAAACGCGCGCGCGCGGCTGGTCCGTCAGCCGCAACGGCCTGGAGGCGGGCGTGGTCAGCACGGCCGCCGCCGTCCTCTCCCCCGACCGCAAGCCGATCGCGACACTGGCGGTCGCCGCCCCCGAAGTCCGGGCCGACGAGGCGCGCCTTCTGGAGATGGGCCGCAAGGTCCTGGATGCCGCGCACCGGCTATCGGCGAAACTGGGCGGCGGGGCCGGAGGCATCCCGGCATAGGGCGCTTTTGCCCTTGCATATCGCAACCGAACAGTTAGCACGTTAAGAGAGCCTATATCCTTGCGGACGGGCCGGCGAGGGACTGGAATGGACGATGCGAATGGAACCATCACCGGATGACGATGCGATGCGGCTGAAGGAGACCCGCCGCTCCCTGCCGATCGCGCTGCTGCGCGCTCGCGAGGCGGTGATGAGCCATTTCCGCCCCATGCTGGCCGATCACGGGGTGACGGAACAGCAATGGCGGGTGATCCGCGTGCTCGAGGAATCCGGCATGCTGGACGCTTCCGAGCTCGCCGAGCGGGCCTTCATCCTGGCCCCCAGCCTGACGCGCATGATCCGCTCGCTCGAGGAGCGCGGCTTCATCAGCCGGCACAAGGACAGGAAGGACGGCCGCCGCGTCCTCCTGAAGATCGCGCCGGCCGGCAAGGCGATCATCCACGATGTCCTGCCGGACAGCCGGAAGATCTATGCCGCGCTGGAGGAATGTTACGGCCAGGACAAGCTGGAGACGCTGATCGACATGCTCGAGGAGCTCACCTCGTTTCACAATCAGGCAGGCGCATCGCTTGCCGACGACGAATAGGACCCGTCATCCTCCCCGGCCAGCGACCGCACGTCGGCCACATAGCGGCAAAGCCGGTCGGCATTGTCGGGCAGGTCGGGCCGCGCGGCGGCCCAGCCGATATAGGTGAGCGCGCGCAGCAGCAGGAACAGCGGAAGATGCGCGAAATCCGCCCGCGCCTGCGGCCGGACGGCGGCATAGCCCTCCAGCAGCGCGTGGCGGAAGGCCGGATAGTTCGCCTCGCGCCGGTTGCGCAGCAAGGTGGTCGCAAGATCGAACAGGCGGAAGCCAAAGCCGCAATCGTCGAAATCGATGAAGGCGACCGCGCCCGTGCGCACGAAGACGTTCTCCCGCACGATGTCGGCATGGATCAGGCCGTAGTCCAGCGCGGGCGCCGCTGCGGCAAGCCGGGCCGAAAGCCGCCGGCGCAGATCGGCGAGATAGGCCCTGTCTGCGGCCGGCAGCGCCGGGCAATCCCAGAAGCGCCCCCAGAAGGGTTCTTCGCCGACAAGGCCGCCGGTATCCCAGGCCGGGCGCTCGAAGCCGGCCGGCTGGCGGAAGGCGTCGGCGGCGCCGTGCAGCAGCGCCATCTCGCGGCCGATGGCGCGGAAGACGGCGGGCAGGTCTCGCCCCTTTGCATCGAGCGGAACGCCCGTCTCGCCCAGCGGCTCGCCCTCCACCCAACCGAGCAGGTCGGCATGATGGGGCATGTCCCCGAACGCGACGAGAAGAGCGCCGTTGACGGCCGGGATCGGCTGCGGCACGGCAAGCCCCCTGTTGCGCAGATGCGCCATGAAGGCGAGTTCGGAGGCAAGCGCGGCCGGCGCGTGATAGGCGGGGCGGTGGAGCCGGAGCGCGGCGGGTTCGCCCCAGGCGAGCCGCACCCTGAAGACCGCGTTCTCGCGATACTTGATGAGCCGCGGCACCTGCTCGGGCAGGTCCCAGTGGGCGATGGCGGCAATCGCCCTTTGCGTCAGGACTTCGGTGATGTCGTCCATCGGCTCACAGCCCGCCCAGCACGTCGTCGAGCGCCGAGAGCATCAGGTCGGCGTTCTCCCGGGAGAAGGGCATGGGCGGGCGGATCTTGGTGGCGTTCTGGTGAATGCCGAGCTTGCCCATCAGCACGCCGCGCTCGCGCATGGCATTGATGACGCGGGTGGCGATATCAGCGGCCGGCGTCTTCTCCGCCCGGTCGAGCACCAGCTCGGCGCCGAAGAACAGCCCGCTGCCGCGCACATTGCCGATAACGGCGTGCTTTTGCGCAAGCCTTTGCAGGCCCTGCCGCGCATGGGCGCCGACCTCCAGCGCGTTCGCCTGCAGCTTTTCCTCCTCCAGCACGTCGAGCACCGCCATCGCCGCTGCGCAGGAGACCGGATTGCCGCCGAAGGTGTTGAAGTAGCGGAAGGCCCTGCGAAAGGCGTTCAGCGTGTCGGCCCCGGCGACGACGCCGCCGACCGGATGGCCGTTGCCCATCGGCTTGCCGAGGGTGACGATATCGGGGACGATGCCCGCCTTCTGGTGGCCCCACATATGGGTGCCCGTGCGGCCGAAGCCGGGCTGCACCTCGTCGCAGATGACGAGGCCGCCGGCCTTGCGCACCGCCGCGACGGCGGGGGCGAGGAAATTCTCCGGCAGGTCCGGGAACCCCTCGTTGGCGAAGAAGGGATCGACGATCAGCGCGGAAAAGCCGAAGGGGCTTTCCGCAAGCGAGGCGATGGCCTCCTCGACCTTCGCCGCCCAGGCTTCGGCGAAGGCTTTGCCGCCCTGGCCGCCGAGCGGGCGATAGGCGTCGGGTGCGGGCACATGGCGCACATGCCCGCCATAGCCGCCGACCGGCGGCATGCGGGTGGAGAGCTGCGAGACCGCCGTGGTGTTGCCGTGATAGGTGAAGTCGGTGGCGATCACGCCGCGCCGGCCCGTCACGGCCTCGGCCATGCGCAGGGCCACGTCGTTCGCCTCGCTGCCGGTGCAGGTGAGGATCGCCGCGTCGAGGCTGTCGTCGAAGGTGGCGGTCAGGCGCTCGACATAGTCGAGGATGCTTTCGTGCAGGTAGCGGGTGTGGGTGTTGAGCGTGGCGGCCTGCCGGCAGATCGCCTCCACCACGCGCGGATGGCAATGGCCGACATGGGGCACATTGTTGTAGCAGTCGAGATACTTCCGCCCGTCCGCATCCCAGAGCCACACGCCCTCGCCCCGCACCAGGTGCACCGGGTCGTCGTAGAAGAGCGACATGTTGCGGCCGAGCAGTTTTTCGCGCCGCGCGCGCAGGGCTGGAATGTCCGTCATCGGGATACCCCCCTCTGCCCTGCCGGGCATCTCCCCCTCAAGGGGGGAGATTGGATGGAGTGGCGTTTCGCTCCCCTTTGACGTTGCAATCCTAGCGAGGATCGAGCCTCTTGCCGATCTCCCCCCTTGAGGGGGAGATGCCCGGCAGGGCAGAGGGGGGTGAAATTGCCCATCGCCCTCACCCCCTGGCTGCCGAAAGGCCGGTATCCAGCGCCGAGACGATCTTCTGCACGTCGGCGGCGGTGATGACGAGCGGAGGCGAGATGATGACGTTGGCGCCGGAGGTGCGCACCATGACGCCGGCCTCGTAGGCGGCCTCATAGACCTTCTGCACGACGTCCTTGGCGGCGGCGCTCTTCCTGGCGCGGTCGGAGACGAGCTCCAGCGCCGCCATCAGGCCGCGGCCGCGCACGTCGCCGACAAGCTCATGCTTCGCCTTCAGCCCTTCGAGGCCGGCCATCAGCTCGGTGCCGCGGGCGGCCGCGTTGGCGGCGGTGTTTACCCGGGCGGTTTCCCTGAGGGTCGCAAGGGCCGCGGCCGCGCCGACCGGATGGCCGGAATAGGTGTAGCCGTGGCCGATCGCGCCGAGGCCGTCCCTGTTGCCTTCGAAGACGTTGGCCACCGTGTCGCAGATCATCACCGCACCGAAGGGGAAATAGCCGTTGGTGATGGCCTTGGCGGTCGTCATCATGTCCGGCTTGACGCCCCAGCCGCGCGAGCCGGTCCAGGCGCCGGTGCGGCCGAAGGCGGTGATCACCTCGTCGGCGATCAGCAGGATGCCGTGCCTGTCGCAGATGGCGCGCATCAGCGGCATGAAGGTCTCGTGCGGCACGATCACGCCGCCCGCGCCCAGCACCGGCTCCATGATGAAGGCGGCGATGGTGTCTGCGCCCTGGAAGGCGACCTCGTCCTCGAACTGGCGGGCGATTGCCTCGGCGATCTCGGCCGGGTCCGCGGTGTTGAACGGGTTGCGGTAGGAATAGGGCGCGGCGAGATGGAAGACGCCGGGCAGCAGCGGCTCGTAGTTGCGGCGGAAATTGGCATTGCCGTTGACCGAGGCCCCGCCGAAATGCGTGCCGTGGTAGCCCTTTTTCAGGGAGACGAACTTGGTACGCTCAGGCTGGCCGTTGATCTTGTGGAACTGGCGGGCGAGCCGCAGCGCCGTCTCGACGGAATCCGAGCCGCCGGAGGTGAAGAAGGCGCGCGTCAGCCCGTCCTCCCGGAAGAATTCGGCCAGCTCGTAGGAAAGCTCGATCAGCGGCGAATTGGTGGTGCCGCGGAAGGTGGAATAGTAGGGAAGCGCGTCGAGCTGGTCGCGGATCGCCTTCTTCACCGGCTCGCAGGAATAGCCGAGATTGACGTTCCACAGGCCGCCGACCGCGTCCAGCACCGTCCGGCCCTCGATGTCGGTGACTTCGACGCCCTCGCCGGCATTGATGATGCGCGGGGGTCGGGCCTGCATTTCCGCGGGGTGCGCCATGGGATGCCACAGGTGGCGGGCGTTGTTCTCGATCAGGAAATTGGAATCGCGCATGGGATTTCCTTTCAAATTCCAAGCATCTTCAGCGCCTGCGCATAGCTTTCGGCAGGCCGGGTCACGTCGAAATGCACATGGGGCAGGTTCACGGCGGCCGCGCCCTCGATGTTCTTCTTCTGGTCGTCGACGAAGACGCAATCGGCCCGGTCGATGCCGAGCTCGGCAAGCACCTGCTCATAGGCGCGCGGATCGGGCTTGAGGATCTTCGTATAGGTGGCGTCGACGATGACGTCGAAAAGCCCGATCAGCGGGAAACGCTTGCGGAACGCCACGCCGTAGAAAAGATCGAGCTCGTTGGAGAGGATGGCGAGCCTCAGGCCCGCCTGGCTGGCCCTCAGGATCGCATCGCGCGCTTCCGGCCGCAGCACCAGTTCGGCATCCGCCCCCCGCGCGCGCTGCACGAAGGTCTTCATGTCGGTCCAGTCCTCGCCGAGCAGCGCGCCCACCTCGCGGGTGCGGGTCATCCAGTAGTCGCGCTCGGTGATCTCGCGCGCCTGCATGGAGACCCAGAGCGGGTCGCTTTCGGGATCGAAGGGGCCGCGCCAGGTGAGCGTTCCCGCCAGCAGGCCGAGCGCCCGCTCGGTGACGTCGTGCGTCTCGAACAGCGTGCGGGTGACGACACCGCCGAAATCGAGGATCAGGGCCTTTTGCGGAACTGCGCGGGTCATGCGGCGCGGCCTTTTTCGACGATGCCCTCGGCGACCCAGCGGTCGAAGATTTCCAGCGCCTTGAGGGCGAATTCCGGCGCGTTGATATGGGCGTCCACCTCGGCGACCTCGACTGCGGCCGGCATGGCGTCGCGCATTTCGCAAAGGAAGGCATCGAGCGCTTCCGGCTCGTGCAGCGGCTCGCCTTCGCGGTCCCATTCCTGGATGCCGCGCGTCGGCAGGAGGAGGGCGACGGGGGCGCTCGACGCCGCCATCCTGGCGGCCATGACCCGCGCCACCGCGCGGCGCTGCTGCGGGGAAACGGTGACGGAGGCGATCAGCCGGTTATGGGCGTGATAGGGCCGGCCGGCGAAACGGTCGGGCGTTTCCTGCCAGGCGGGCATATCCACCATGTCGGCGGCGCCGGGCGCGACGATCTGCGGAATGCCGGCGCGGCCGGCATTCTCCATGCGGTCGGGGCCTGACGTGACGACCGAGCCGTTCTCCGCGTTGGTGACCTCCTGAAGGCAGAAGTCGAAGACGGCGGCGAATTCCCCACGCGCGGCGACGGCCTCGTAGGCGCGCCCGCCCATGCCGGTGGAATGGAAGATGGCGACGTCGTAGCCGCGCTTTTCCAGCTCGGGCCTCAGCACCTTCATATATTTGAGGCAGGCCGAGCCGAGCGAGGTCATGCCGATCAGCGGGCGGGCGCAATCCGGCTTCTCGACGGCCTTCGCCGCGCCGACGACCGCCCCGCAGGCCTGCGAGAGCACCGCCCGGCAAATCGGGTTCAGCCCGTAGAGCCCGCCGGCCCACAGGATCATCATCAGGTCCGGCGCGATGCGCTCCGGCGGCAGGAGATGGGAATAGGCGATGGTGGAGACGATGAACTTCGGCACGCCGAGCGGCAGGACGGCCGCGACGTCGAGCGCGAGATCGGTGCCGAGCGAGCCGCCGAGCGCGATCATGCCGTCCACCTCGCCGGCCTCGGAAAGCCGGCGCACCAGCGCCGCCGCCCCGCCGGCCATCGCCGCCATGGCGGAATTCTCGTCGCCGCCGTCGAGGATGGCCGCGATGCTCGTGCCGCCGGCGGCGGCGACATCGTGCTTGGAGTGGTCGGGCATATAGGGCGCATCGCCGAGAATGCTGACATCGACCATGACGGGCAGGCCGCCCGCTTTTGCGATGACCTCGGCCATGAACAGAAGCTCCTCGCTCTTGGTGTCGCCGGTGCCGATCACCAGAATCCTGGGCAGACGGGCGCTTGCGCTCATCGACCGTATCCTCCTCATCTTGCGGGACAGGCCTGCCGGGCGTCCCTCCGGACCGCCCCGCCAGACCCGCCTCCGCCCGGCACGCCTCCTCCGAAGCCTGCGGGCGGATGATATTTAACATGCGAATTAATCTGGCAGAAAATGCAGCGCATGGCAAGTCTATATTTGAAGCTACGGTTCACATATCGATCCATTCCGCGGCCACTCAATTTAATTAACATGTTTATTATTTGATCTGGATCAACGTCCGCCGCAAGGCCCCCGCTATCGTCGGCACGGGAACGAAGCCCCGCACGGCTAGAGGAGGAAAAGGCCATGGGAAAACTGTCGCTTGCCGCAAAGATCACGCATGTCCCGTCCATGTTCATATCCGAGATGCCCGGCCCCAATCACGGCTGCCGGCAGCCGGCCATCGACGGCCTGACGGAAATCGGCCGGCGCTGCGATGCGCTCGGCGTGGATACGATCGTCGTCTTCGACACGCACTGGCTGGTCAACACGGCCTACCACATCAATGCCCGCGAACGGTACAAGGGCATCTACACCAGCAACGAATTCCCGCATTTCATCCAGAACCTCGAATACGACTACCGCGGCGCGCCGGAGCTCGGCGACGCGATCGCCGGGCTCGTCGCGGCGCAGGGCGTGCGCATGATGGCCCATCATGTCGATACGCTGGACGTCGAATACGGAACGCTGGTGCCGATGCGCTACATCAATGCCGACGGCCGGTTCCGCGTGCTTTCCATCGCGGCCTGGTGCCCCTGGCATGAAATGGAGGAGAGCTTGCGCATCGGCCAGGCCGTGCGCCGGGCCATCGAGGTCGGCGACTGCAACGCCGCCATCCTGGCCAGCGGCTCCCTCTCCCACCGCATTCACGACAACAACGCCGCGCCCGCCGGCATCCACACCATTTCCGACGAGTTCTACCGGCAGGTGGACCTGCGCGTGCTCGACCTGTGGCGCAGCGGCCGCAACGACGAATTCGTGAAGATGCTGCCGCTCTATTCCAGGCTCTGCCACGGCGAGGGCTTCATGCACGACACCGCCATGCTGTTCGGCGCGCTCGGCAGCGACGGCTACGACGGCAGGGCGGAAATCCTGACGGACTATTTCACCTCGTCCGGCACGGGGCAGGTCAACGCCGTCTTCCCGCTGGCGGCCTGAAAGGAAAAGACCCCAGCCCGCTCCGCAGCGGGCCGAGGTCCCCGAACCCCCGCTACAAGCGCTCCCGGATCAGAGCTGGATCCACGCCGTCTTCAGGTCGAGATACTTGTCCAGCGCATGCAGCGACTTGTCGTGGCCGTTGCCGGACTGGCGCACGCCGCCGAGCGGCACGGTGTTGTCCGCCCCGCCATAGGTGTTGACGTGCACCACGCCGGCGCGGATGCCGCGCACCATGCGATGCGCCCGCGACAGGTTCGACGTCCAGACGGCGGAGGCAAGCCCGTAGTCCGTACCATTGGCGATCCCGAGCGCCTCCTCCTCGCCGTCGAAGGGGATGACCGAAAGGATCGGGCCGAACACCTCCTCGCGGGCGAGCGTCATGGCGGGCGTGACGTCGAAGACGGTCGGCTCCATGTAGAAGCCGCCGGTCTCGGCGAGGATGCGCCGGCCGCCGGTGCGCAGGCGCGCGCCCTCGGCGAGCGCCTGCTCGGCAAAACCGAGGTTCTTGGCAAGCTGCGCCTCGCTGGTGACCGCGCCGGCCTCGGTGGTCAGGAGCAACGGATCGCCGACCTTCATGGCGGCGGCGATATCCGCCACCTTCCCGGCGAAGCCCTCGGCGATGGAGCGCTCGACGAGGAGGCGCGAGCCCGCCACGCAGACCTGCCCGGAATTGCGGAAGATGCCATAGGCGGCAGTCTTTGCCGCCCTGTCGAGATCGGGCGCGTCGGCAAAGACGATGTTGGGCGACTTGCCGCCGAGTTCCAGATAGACGCGCTTGAGGTTGGAGCGCGCCGAATATTCGAGCAGCCGCCTTCCGACAGGGCCCGAGCCGGTGAAGACCAGCACGTCGATATCGGGATGAAGCCCCATCGCCTCGCCGGTGACGGCCCCGCGCCCGGTCACGACATTGAGCACGCCCTCCGGCAGGCCCGCCTCGGCACACAGTTCGGCAAGGCGCAGCAGCGAGAGCGAGGCGGCCTCCGCCGGCTTCAGCACGACGGAATTGCCGGCGGCGAGCGCCGGGGCGATCTTCCACGCGCCGATCATCAGCGGGAAGTTCCACGGCACGATGGCGCCGACGACGCCGATGGGCTCGCGGTGGACGAGGCCGAGCACGGTTTCCGCCGTCGGCGCGATCTCGCCATAGACCTTGTCGATCGCCTCGCCGTAGTAGCGGAAGCTGCCGGCGGCGCTGCCGGGCTCGGCCTTCAGCGCCATGGAGATTTCCGTGCCGTTGTCGCGCACGCCGAGCACGGCAAGCTCCAGCGCGTGCCTGTCGATCAGGTCGGCGATCCGCAGCAGCACCTTCCGCCGTTCGGCCGGTGCGGCTCTCGACCAGACGCCCCTCCCGAAGGCGGCGCGGGCGGCCTTGACGGCCCGGTCGACGTCGATGGCGCCGGCATCGGCGATCGTCGTCAGCGCACGCCCGTCTATCGGCGAGATCACGGGGAGCGTGGCGCCGTCTTCGGCCGCGCGCCAGTCGCCGCCGATGAAGAGCGCACGGGGGGCGACGGCGAGGGTACGAAGCGCTTCGATCTTTTCCTGCATGGTCTTTCCTCGGCAAGAGAGCGACGCGCCGGGACGCGCCGCTCCTTCAGGCTGGTCTCGATGTCCGTCTCAGATTTCCTGCCGCACGCCGAGGCGGGCGAAGGCCTGGGCGTCGCCCATCTTGAGGCGGAGCGCGCACAGGAAGCCGATGACGGCGGCGATCAGCACCAGGCTCGGCAGGAACACGGCAAGCGCCCCTTCCGCCCCGGCGAGCGCGCCGAAATTGGTGGCAATATAGACCACGAGGGCGAGCAGGATCAGTCCCGTCAGCACCGGCAGAACCATCGTCGTCAGCTTGTTGCGCTCGAGGCCCGGATTGCGGCCGAAGAAGGCGACGATGGAGAAGGCCGTCAGCGCCATGAGCAGGATGATCGCCAGCGTGCCGACATTGGTGAGCCAGGAGAAGAGGCCCAGCACCGGGTCCTGCCCCGTGAAGGCGAAGAGCGCGACGACGACGACGGCGATGACCGTCTGCACGATGGAGCCGACATGCGGGCTCTGGAACGCCGGATGGGTGACGCCGAGCGCCCTGGGCAGCAGGCCCTCGCGGCCGGCGACATAGAGATAGCGGGCAACGCCGTTGTGGAAGGCGACGACGCCGGCGAACAGGCTGGTGATGAGCAGGATGCCCATGACGGTGGTGATGCCGCCGCCGACATAGCGGTCCGCCAGGCCGAAGAGGAAGGTGGTGGGGTCGTCGAGGCCCTGGAGTTCCGGCACCAGCTTGTCGACGCCCGCGCCGTTGACCATCAGCCAGGAGGTCAGCGTGTAGAACAGGCCGATGATCAGCACGGAGATATAGGTGGCGCGCGGCACGGTCTTTTCCGGCTCGCGGGCCTCCTCGCTGTAGATGGTCGTCGCCTCGAAGCCGATGAAGGCGGCAAAGCAGAACAGGATGCCGATGGCCGGCGAACCGCTCATGAAGGCCGACGGCGTGAAGGGCGCGGCCGAAAGCCCGCTGTCCCCGCCCTTGGCCAGAATGGCCGCATCGATGACCAGCACGACGAGATATTCGAACACCACCAGCACGGCGAGGACGCGGGCGGAGAGATCCACCCGGCGATAGCCGAAGACGGCGACGAGCGCGATGCCGATATAGGTCCAGGCCCACCAGGGAAGGTCGAGGCCGTAGCCGGCGAAGAAGCCGGCCGTCACCGCGCCGAACAGGCCGAAGACACCGATCTGCATGGCATTGTAGGCGAGGATGGCGACGAGCGCCGCCGCCCCGCCGGAAAGCCCGCCGAGGCCCTGCGCGGTGTAGGCGTAGAAGGCGCCGGCATTGCTGATATGGCGGGCCATGGCGACATAGCCGACGGCGAAGAGCAGAAGGACCGTCGTTACGAAGGCGAAGGTCAGCGGAATGCCCGGCCCGTTGCCGAGCAGCATCGACAGCGGCACGCCGCCGGCAACCGCCGTCAGGGGCGCTGCGGCCGAGACGACGAGGAAGGTGATGGCCCCGACCCCGAGGCTGTTCTTGCGCAACTGGTTCGCGCCGGCGGGCGGCACGGTCATATCCGTCATGATTCTACTCCCCTCCTGACGGCCCGCGCCAAGCGGCGCCGTCTTTCCGATGCCCTGCGCGCTGCGCCTGGCGGTTCCCATGAAAAGCCTTGCCTTCGGTTCATTATGTGAACCTGTATTTTGATTATAGACTTGCAAAAGCATAAGGCCCCGTCAAGTTATTTCTCATGTTAAGTATCTTGAACGGCGCATGGGTATCCCCGGCCCGGCGCTGCCGCGGGACCGCTGCGATGTTCCGTCGGGAGCCGGCGCTTGCGCCTGCGCACGGAAAGATCGTCGGCGGCCTGCCGACGCCGGGGTGCGGGCCCTATGGGATTGCCGTCACCGCCGCCCGCTCGCGGGGCTCAGCTTTCGAAGTCCCCGAAGACGTCCTGCAGGCGGGTGAGCGTGTCGACGCGTTCGCTCACCTCGTCTCCCTTGACGACGATGATGTTGCTGAGCATCAGGTCCATCACGGCGGTCATGGTCGCGGCACCGTCCCAGAGCGGACCGTGCGATCCGGGCACGATGAGGCAGATGTCGGAGACCTCAGGCCCCCAGGGGCAGAATTCGTCGGTGAGCAGCACGACTTTGACGCCGGCCCGGCGCGCCTCCAGCGCGAGCGGCCGGGCCTTGGCGGCGAAGCGGCGCACGTCGTGCAGGAAGAGAAGGCGGCCTTCGACGGAGCCGTCGAGCAGCTCGGCATAGGTGCCGTTGAGCCCGTCGACGAACTGCACGCGCGGCCGCGTATAGGACAGCTGGCTGGCAAAGTACTGCGCAATGCCGCGCACGTTCTGGTAGGCGGCGACATAGACCTCGGTTGCGCCGATCAGCGCGTCAATGGTCTGCTGCCATTCCGGCGCGGTGGTGATGGCGTAGATCTCGCCGAGATTGTCGATCTGCTGCTGGATGAGGCCGGCAAGGAGCTTTCCTTCCTCGCGGTCCTGCTCCAGCCGGTCGACCTGGCCCTTGACCTGCCAGGCCGGGTTCGAGCTGCCGCGGCGAAGCTCCCCCTTCAGATCGTCGAGCCCGTCGAAGCCCATTCGGCGCAGGTAGCGGCCGATGGTCATGGGCGAGAGCTGGAGGCGCTGGGCGATCGAGCGCGCCGTCTCGAAAGGAAGCTCGGCGATGTTGCGCTCGATATAATGGGCGATCAGCTTGTCGGACTTGGACCGCCTGAGATCGTCGGACTGAACGAGCTTCAGAATGCGTTTCGACACGTCGCCCCTCTCCTCGAAATCCCGCCCGTCGCAAGACGGGCGGGGATCAACCGCGCTCATGCCGCACTCACTGGGCGGTCTTTACCCGCGTCCACACGCGGTCCAGCTGCCGCAGGGCCGGCCCCAGATCCTCGAATATCTGAAGGCGCGCCATCGTTTCGGCCGGCGGGTTGATTTCCTTGCTATTCTTGATCTTTTCCGGGGTCAATTCCCGCGCCGGCACGTTCGCCGTGCCGTTGGTCTGCTGCGAGACGTTGAGCGCGACGATCTCCGGGCGCGTGTAGAACTGGAGGAACTTGATGGCGCTGTCCTTGTTCGGCGCGCTCTTCAGCACGCAGATGTCCTCCTGGTACATGGTCGCCCCCTCCTCGGGGATCACGTAGCCGAGATCCTTCTCGTTGGCGAAGACGTCCACCATGGCGCCGACGAAGGCGTGGCCGGCCGCGACGTCGCCCGCCTGCACCATCGGGCGCTCGTCATAGGTGAAGGCCGCGACATCGGGCTTCATGGCGATGATCGTGTCGGCCGCCTGCTGGAGCTCGCCCGGGTCGGTGGAGTTGATCTTGTGGCCGTTGAGCATGAGGCCGACGGCGAGCACCTCGCGCATGTCGTCGAGCAGGGTGAACTTCAGGCCCTTGGCCTTCACCGTCTCGATCAGGTCCTTCCATCCGGTGATGTCCTTGCCGAGGATCGCGCGGTTGTAGAAGATACCGACCGAGCCCCAGGCATAGGGCAGGCAATATTCGCCCTTCGGGTCGCTCTTGGCGCGCAGGAACGCGGGGTCGATGTTCTTGAAGCCCTCGTAGGTGTCGATGTCGGTCTTCTCCAGAAGGTCGAGCTTGGCCATGATGTCCTGCATATGCACGGACGGGAAGACGATGTCATAGCCCGTCGCACCGCCCTGGATCTTGGCCAGCATTTCCTCGTTGGAGGAATAGGTCGACAGGTTCACCTTGATCGAGGTCTCCTCCTCGAATTTCTTCAGGACCTCCGGGTTGATGTATTCCCCCCAGTTGTAGATGTTGAGTTCGGCGGCACCCGCCATGCCCGATGCCGCAAGAAGGGCGCCGAGCGAAAGGGCCGCGCGGCGTGTCCATGCGCAAAAGCCGGAGGCGCCGGCACGATCAGTTTTCGTCATCGATAGTCTCCTCTGATGGTTCGGCCATGGTGGCCCCGGCGCTTTCCTTTACGCCGCCGTTCCCGCCCCGGCTTCTTTCGGCCGTTGACTTGGATGCGCAAATGGTATCCAGATATCTAAATCGCACAAGCGTTATTTTTATAACATAATGGGGAACGACGATGCGAGATTCCATAGTCCGCCTGGAGAAGGCGGCCAAAGCCTTCGCCACGCCCGAAGGCCAGACAGTGACGGCGCTCGACGCGATCGACCTCGACGTCCGGCGCAACGAATTCCTGACGCTGCTTGGCCCGTCCGGCTGCGGCAAGACCACCCTACTCCAGGCGCTCGGCGGCTTCGTCGCGCTCGATTCGGGCCGTATCCTGATCGACGGCGAGGACATGACGGACCGGCCGCCCTATCGCCGCCCGGTCAACACGGTGTTCCAGAACTATGCGCTCTTCCCGCACATGAGCGTGGGCGAGAACACCGGCTACGCACTGGAGGTGGCGGGCGTGGCAAGGCCCGAGCGGGTCCGGCGCGTCGCCGAGGCGCTGCGCATGGTCGGGCTGGAAGGCATGGAGGGGCGAAAGCCGCGCCAGCTTTCCGGCGGCCAGCAACAGCGCGTGGCGCTCGCCCGCGCCATCATCGCCCGCCCGAAGCTCCTGCTGCTCGACGAGCCGCTCTCGGCCCTCGACAAGAACCTGCGCCAGGCCATGCAGATCGAGCTGAAGACGCTGCAGCACGAGCTCGGCATCTCCTTCATCTTCGTCACCCACGACCAGCAGGAGGCGCTGACCATGTCGGACCGCGTCGCCGTGCTCTCGGGCGGACGCATCCAGCAGCTCGACACGCCGCGCGCCATCTACGACCGGCCGGAAAACAGCTTCGTGGCCACCTTCGTCGGTGCGAGCAACCTCTTCGAGGGCGAGAGCGACGGCACGACGCTCGTGACCGCCGACGGCATCGCCATCGCCCATGCGCAGGCCGGCCCGACAGGCGCGGCGACCGCCCTCATCCGTCCCGAGCAGTTCTTCCTGGCGCCGCCCGGCGAAACCGCCCCGAGCCTCGACGTCGATCTCGAACAGGTCGTCTTCGTCGGCTCGACCTTCGAGCTTTTCGGCCGCACCGCGACCGGCCGGCGCGTCGTCGCGGAAATCCCGGCGGGCCGGCGCAGCCTCGTCGGCGAGATCGAGCAGTCGCGCCGCGCGCGCCTCGCCTACGATCCCGCGGCGGTCCATCTCATTCCGGCGGAGGCCGCCTGACATGCCGTCCGCCGCCCTGCGCCGCCGCGCCCACCTCGCCGTCCTCCTAGGGCCGGTCTCGCTGTTCCTCGCCGTCTTCTTCCTCGGCCCCCTCGCCATCATGATCGTGACGAGCTTTCTCGCGCCCGGCCTCTACGGCGGAGTGGAATGGAGCTGGTATCCGCACAATTACGGCCGCATCCTCGGCTTCGCCGATCCGATGTTCGAGGACTTCGACCCCGTCTACATCGCCATCTTCCTGCGCTCGCTGAAGATCGCCGCGGTGACGGTCGTGGCGACGCTCTTCGTCTGCTACCCGGCCGCCTTCTGCATCAGCCGGCTTTCCGAGCGCTGGAAGAATTTCTGCCTCTTCCTCATCACGCTGCCCTTCTTCACCAGCCTGATCGTGCGGCTCTTCATCTGGGTGCTGATCCTGCGCCAGACCGGCCTCGTCAACGCGGTGCTGCTGAACACCGGCATCGTCGACCGGCCGCTGGAGCTGATCTACACGGACGGGGCGATCGTGCTCGGCATGGTCTATGTCTTCATCCCGTTCATGTTCATGCCGGTCTATGCCAGCGTCGAGAAGCTCGACTGGACGCTGGTGCGCGCCTCGCTCGACCTCGGCGCCGGGCCGGTGCGCACGTTCCTGCGCATCATCCTGCCGCTGACGGCGCCGGGCATCGCCGGCGGGGCGGTGATCGTCTTCATCCCCGCGCTCGGCAATTTCGTCGTGCCGGCGATCCTCGGCGGCGCCAAGGTGATGATGCTCGGCAACCTCATCGAGCAGCAGTTCCTCGCCGCGCGCAACTGGCCCTTCGGCTCCGCGCTCGCCATGATGGTGATGACCGTCATGCTGGTGCTGCTCTTCGTCCACGTCGTCGTTTCCGGCCGCCGCGGCATCGACGCCGCCGGACGCTGAGGAGGCCCGCCCCATGAAAATCCTCGCCACCCTCGCCCGCGGCGGCCTCGTCGCCTACACCGCGCTGTTCTTCGCCTTCATCTATATCCCGCTAGTGCTGATCGCGGTCTATTCGTTCAACGCCAACCCGATCAACATGATGACCTGGACGGGCTTCACCACCGAATGGTACGCTCAGGTCCTCGGCTTCAAGACGACGATCTCGGAGAATGCGCTCTATCTGGAATCCACCGACCAGCTCGTACAGGCCGTCTGGAACAGCCTGACGATCGCCACCTCCACGACCGCCATCGCCACCGTGCTCGGCACGGCGATGGCCATCGCGCTCTACCGCTTCGACTTCCTCGGGCGGCGCTTCTACCGGGTCGCCATGTTCATGCCCATGCTGATGCCGGATATCGTGCTCGGCATCGCGCTGCTGATCTTCTTCGTCAATACCGGCATCGATCTCGGCCTGAAGACGATCATCATCGGCCAGTGCACCTTCCTGATCTCCTATGTCTTTATCGTCGTTTCCGCCCGGCTCGCCGGCATGGACCGCACGCTGGAACACGCATCGGCCGATCTCGGCGCGAACGAATGGACGACCTTCCGCAAGGTCGTGTTCCCGCAGCTCCTGCCCGGCATCGTCGGCGGCGCGCTACTCGCCTTCATCATCTCGATGGACGATCTCGTCATCACCTATTTCATCGCCGGCGTCGATGTCACGACGCTGCCGATGTTCATCTTCGCCATGCTCCGGCGCGGCATCAAGCCGGAGATCAACGCCATCGCCGTGATGATGCTGACCTTCTCCTTCGTCGTCGCCTCCCTCGGCCTCTATCTTCGCTCCCGGCAGAAATGACCATGATCCAGAAAACAAAACCCCGCGCCCGCGACCTCGGCCTGCCCTTTGCCGGCCGCACCGGCCCCTTCAACGCCATCACCGATGTCGAGGGCGTCGCCGTCGGCTTCAGGACCATCCGCGAGGAGGTGCCGCGCCCCGGCCGCAAGCTTCCCGTGCGCACCGGCGTCACCGCCATCCTGCCGCACAGCGACAGCGAGACGCCCGTGCCCGTCCATGCCGGCGTGCACCGCTTCAACGGCAACGGCGAGATGACCGGCACGCACTGGATCGAGGACGGCGGCACGTTCCTCGGCCCCGTCATGATCACCAACACCCACGGCGTCGGCATCACCCATCACGCGACGATCCGCTGGATGCTGGAGCGCTATGCCTCGACCTACGAGATCGGCGACTTCCTCTGGCTGATGCCCGTCATCGCGGAGACCTACGACGGGGCGCTCAGCGACATCAACGGCCTGCCCGTGACGGAGGCGGACGCACGCGCCGCCCTCGACGACCTCTCCCGCGGTCCCGTCGCGGAGGGCAATTGCGGCGGCGGCACCGGCATGATCACCTACGGCTTCAAGGGCGGCACGGGCACATCCTCCCGCGTCGTCGAGTTCGGCGGGCGGGACTACACGATCGGCACGCTCGTCCAGGCCAACCACGGCCAGCGCGACTGGCTGACGATCTGCGGCGTGCCGGTCGGAAAGCATCTCCAGGACAACACGCCGCAAAGCCAGCTCAAGGAGCGCGGCTCGATCATCGTCGTCATCGCCACCGACCTGCCCATGGCCCCGCACCAGTTGAAGCGCCTCGCCCGCCGCGCCGCCATCGGCATCGGCCGGGGCGGCACGCCCGGCGGCAACAATTCCGGCGACATCTTCCTCGCCTTCTCCACCGCCAACCCCCAGCCGATGGCGCACCGCGCACCGGCACGGCTGAGCCTGGAGATCGTCAACGACGAACATCTCGACCCTGTCTATCTGGCGGCGGTGGACAGCGTTGAGGAGGCGGTGGTCAATGCGATGCTGGCGGCGGAGGGCATGGGCGGCACGCCGCACGACCGCCTGCGCGTCGATGCCATCCCCCATGACGACCTCCTCGCCGTCATGCGGCAATACGGCCGGCTCGGCTGATCCTGCCCCGCCCCGCGGCGACGGGCATCAACCGTCGTCGCGGTCGAACGTATCGTCGTCCGTCTTGCCTTTCCGCCAGTAGGAAACGGCGAAGTGCTCCGTCTTCTTCAGCCCGCGCTCCTTGCGCAGATGCGCACGGATTGCCTTGAAGCCGTCGAGCTCGCAGGCGACCCAGGCAAAGATGGAAGCCCCCTCGCCGGGAAAGACGACCGCGCGCACCGCGTCGGGCAGGAGCGTCGTCGTGCCGGCCCCGGCGCCGTTGCGGTGCAGCCAGCGGATATCGATGCCGCCCCCGGCGCCGATCTTCTGTTCCTCGGCAGCGTCCGCCACTTCGATCAGGGCGATGCCGCGCGCCTGCGGCGCAAGCGCCTCGACGATGCGGGCGATCGCCGGCAGGGCCGTCTCGTCCCCCGCGAGCAGATACCAGTCCGCCTCGGCCGGGATTCCGCCGCCGCCCGGACCGAGCAGCCCGACGATGTCGCCGGCCTGCGCGCGCAACGCGAAGGCCGATCCGGGCCCGGCATCCGCGTGCACGACGAAGTCGATGTCGAGCGTTCCGGCCGCCGCATCGTATCGCCGGACCGTATAGCGGCGCATCGCGGGGCGGCCGGGTCCGGCATGCCATTGGATGAGCCCGTCCCGGCCCACGGTCGGCCAGACGGGGTCGTCGCCCTCGGGCGGGATGACGAGCCCGACATGGATATTGTCATTACCGGCATAGCGCGCCAGATCGCCGCCGGAAAACGTGATGCGGCGCATATGCGGCGTCACGTCCCTGACCGCCGCCACGCGGGCGAGGCGGAAGTTCGGCGGCGTGACGAGGTCGCTGCCGGCCCCGCTCCAGACGATCTCGGGCTCGGCCTCTCCGGCGAACTCCTTCACATGGCCGGCAAGGACCATCCGCAGGAAATAGAGCTCGTTGATGTCCCTCGCCTGCGCGCGAAGGGTCAAGGCATCCGACTGTACCTGCAGGGTGCCGACGCCGAAGTCGAACGTCACCGTATGGGTGTCGCCTTCCACGACGATGCGGGCATCGTGTTCCAGGAAGTGCTCGCAGACGTCCCTGACGATGGATACGGCGTCGGGGAGCCGGGTGCGGGCCTCGGCAACAAGAAGTGTCATGGCATCACCATCCAATGCGTTGAAACTGCGTCATGCCCCGCCCGACACCGGGCCGCGCATCAGTGCGAAAACGACGATCAGCGCCGCCGCGCCCAGTCCGTAGAACGAAAGCCAGCCCAGATGGGCGATGAACTGCGCGGCACCGATCATGACGATCGTGCTGGCGAGCCGCCCGATGCCGTAGAAAACGGCATAGTCCGTCGCGGGCTGCCGGCCGGCCGCCCATCCGAGTATCCTGGCGGTCAGCGCGACATAGATGCCGCTGACCGCCGCGCCGGCAAGGATCGTCCCGCAGACCGCGGACGGCGGGAAGACGCCCCGGTAGCCCGCCGCCATGGCCGCAAGCGCCAGCAGGCCCAGCGCGGTGAACGCGGCCAGCGATCCGGCGAGCCCCGCCCGGCGCATGAGCGGCATCGACACCAGCGCCGTGACGAGCATGGCGACCGGCCCCATCGTGCCGACGACCCAACCGATCGTTTCGACCGGCAGGCCGAGATCGACCAGCATCAGGCGGTTGAGGCCGGACAGGGGAAAGATCACGCAGCATGCGAATGTCAGCAGGGCAAGGCGCTTTCGCTGCAGCGGATCGGCCAGGATCCTCGTCAGGCTGGCCCTGTCGGGGGAAGCGGCGTCATCGCCGCGCGCCGCAAGCGCTCTTTCGGCGGGCACCAGCGGCAGGACCGGCAGGGCAAGCAGCAGGAGGACAGCCGCAAGGCACAGGAAGATGGGCTGCCAGCCCATACTTTGGAACAGCGCCACGAAGGCGCCGGTGCCGATCACGGCGCCGACGGACAGGGCCGCCAGCTTCGCCGCCGCCGCATCCGGCCGCCAGGACGGCGCAACCAGGTCGACCGCCAGCCCGTCGAGCGCGATATCCATGGTCGCCATGGCGCAGGCGACCAGAAAGCCCAAGGCGAAGAGAAGGGCGATGGACGCGCCGTCCATGAAGGCGACGCCGGCGACGACAAACGCCGACAGGATCTGCAACGGCACGATCCAGCCGATGCGCGGCGTCAGCAGCGGCAGCCGCCATCGGTCGACGAGCGGCGACCAGAGGAACGCGACGCCGAACGGCAGGTAAAGCGCATAGAGCCATCCCGCCGATGCCATGCTCATGCCCTGCGCGCGCATGACGGTCGGAAAGCCGCCCTGGATGACCCCCATCGTCATGCCGAACCCGACATAGAGGGCGCTCAGGCCGGCAAGGGTGGAGACCCGCCCCCCGCCGGCCGGAGAAGCGATCGTGTCGCTGGATATCGGGCTCGAATGCACGGCCGTCACCAACGGTACTTGAGGCTTGCATACACCGCACGGCCGTTGCCGTAGTTGCAGAAGTTGTTGGAAAGGCAGGTCACATAGGTCCTGTCGAGCAGGTTGCTGACATTGAGCTGCGCCGTAAGCCCCTTCAGGTCCGGCATCTTCGCGCCGAAGTCATAGGTGAGCGCCGCATCGAACACCGTATAGCCGGGCACATCAAGGCGCGTGGCGCCGGGGGTGAAGGCGTTGGGAGAATATCCGCCGACCGTCTTTCCGACATAGCGGACCCCGCCGCCGACCTTGAGGCCCTCCAGGGCGCCGCTGTCGAAGGTGTAGTCCCCCCACAGGGATGCCGTCAGATCGGGAACGCCGATGGGATAGTCTCCGACATCGACGCCCAGCCCCTTCACGATCTCGGCCTCCGTATAGGTGAAGGCGCCCGTGAGGTTGATCGTGTCGGTCACGGCGACCCTGGCCTCGAATTCGAGGCCGCGGGAGCGCTGCTCGCCGGTCTGGTAGCGCGTGACCGGATTGAGGGCGGTCACGACGTCGTGCTGGGTAATGTCGAAATAGGCGAGGGTGAAGAGGCCGTCGAAGTCCGTCGGCTGGTACTTGACCCCGATTTCGAACTGCTCCGCCGTCGACGGATCGAAGGCCTTGCCGCCCGCATCCGTGCCGCTGGTGGGCAGGAACGAGGTCGAGTAGCTCGCATAGGGCGCGACGCCGTTGTCGAAATTGTAGATCAGCCCCGCCTTTCCGCTGAACGCACCGTCGCTCTGCGTCTGGCTGCTGCCGTTGAGATGATTGTCCGTCGTCGTGCGGACGGCGTCGTAGCGGCCGCCGAGAACCATCGTCCAGTTGCCGAAGGCGACCTGGTCCTGCGCATAGAGGCCCAACTGGCGGATAGATTGCTCCTGGTTCGTTATGCGGGCCAGCGCCAGGTTCGTCGCGGTTCCGTAGACCGGGTTGAGGAAATCGATCGCGGGCGCCCCGCCATAGTCCCTGATCTGGCGCCAGTCCGAATACTGGTAGTCGAAACCGAAGAGAGCCGTGTGCCGGAAGCGCCCGGTATCGAATTCGCCCTGCAATTGCAGGTCCGACGTGACGCCGGAAATCCCTTCGTCCTGGCCCAGGGCGTAACGGCTGATCGTGTGCCCGTCGCCCGCCATGCCGCTCGTCGTCACGTCCCGCGTCAGGGTGGTCAGGTCTATGTAGCGCAGGTTGTGGCGTATCGTCCACGTATCGTCGAAGCGATGCTCGAAATTGTAGCCGAGCATGGCCTGCTCGCGGTCGAATTCGTGATACGCCGGGTCTCCGTCGTTGAAGGAGCGCGGGATCGTTCCGGCCGGGCTCGCCCAGAGCGTGCCGACCGTGGGCAGGACGCCGTAGTAACCGCCCTCCGGGTCGTGCTGGTAGCTGCCGGTCACCGTCAGCGACGTGTCGGTGTCCGGCGACCAGGTGAGCGCGGGGGCGATGTAGTGCCGCTCCTCCTCGGTGCCGGCCACCTGCGTATCGGCCTTCCGGCCGAGCCCGACGATGCGATAGAGCAGCGAGCCGTCCTCGTCGACCGGCCCTGAGAAATCGAAGGCGGCCTGCACGCGGTCGTGGCTGCCGAACAGCACCTCGACCTCGCGCTGGGGATCGGAGGCCGGCCGCTTGGAGACCGAATTGATCAGGCCGCCGGACATGCTCCCGCCGTAGAGCGTGGAGGACGGCCCCTTGAGGAACTCGATCCGCTCGACGCCATAGGTCTCGACCTGCGGAAAGGCATAGCCGCCGCCACGCAGCAGGCGCAGGCCATCCAGGAATTGAACCGGGTCCGTCGGCGAACCGAAGCCGCGGATATAGGGGATGTCATATCGGGTGGCGGAACCGCGCACCTCGGCCGCAACCCCGGCGGAGTAGCGCAGCGCCTGCGCAAGGCTCTGCGCGCCCTGCGCCTCGGCCTGGTCGCGCGTCACGATGCTGATGGACTGCGGCGTCCGGATCAGGGGGGTGTCGGTCTTGGTGCCCGTGGCGCTCCGCTTGGCCACATAGCCGTCCACCGGCCCCCATGCGCTTTCTCCCTCGACCGTGACCGGCTCGAGAGCCGTCGAGCCGTCGGCGCCGGCGCCGCCGATGCCCGCCGTCGGCGCGGAAATCGCAACCGTGGTCGCATTCGGGAACGAATAGACGAGGCCGGACCCTGCAAGGATGCGGGACAGGACCTGATCGCGGCTCGCGGAACCGGAAAAGCCCGGCGACGTCTTTCCGGCCGCCGCGGAGGCGAGGTAGGTGACCTGGAGGCCGGCCTGCCGCCCGAACGCCGTCAGGGCATTGCCGAGCGGGCCGGCGGGAATGGCGAAACCGGCCCGGGCCTGGGCCGCGGCGTCACGATGCGTCGCGGCAAGGCCGATGCCGGTCGCCGAGGTCATCAGCAGGGCGGCCAACACCCTGCCGCGCCTTGTGCCTGTCGATGTGCTGCCGCAACGTCCATGCCTCATGATCTGCCCACTCCGTCGATCGAATTCCACGCGAAGGACGGCCGGTTTCGACTGTCCCTATAGGGGATACAATCGGGGCGGCAAAATTTTCACTCTTTCACTCAAGTTTTTTCGGAGGCGCGTTCAGATCGGCGAAATGACGGTCACGAAAGAGCTTATCCGGCGCACGCGGCCGCCTGCCGGATGCACGGCGGCCTCGAGGGCCCGCAGCGGGTCGTTCAGGTCGAAAACGCCGCTGACGCGCTGCCGGCCGATAGACGGATCGGCGATGACGACGCGCCCCGGCACCCAACGGCCGATGCGCGCCACCAGGGCGGAAACCGCCTCCTTCTGCGCGATGACGAGATTGTCGCGCCATGCGGCGACCTGCCCGCTCTCGCGCGTGCCGCGGTCTATTCCGCCGGACGACGGGTCGAAGGTGATCCACTGGCCGTCGCCCAGCTTTTCGCCGTCGCCGAGGACCGGGGCGGCCAGCCGGACATCGACAAGGCCGTGGTCGACGGAGACCGTCAATATCCCGCCGTCGTTCGATACGTCGAAGGCCGTGCCGAGCGCGGTCGCGCTCAGGCCGTCCGAAAGAACCGAGAACGGCCGGGCCGGATCGCCCGCCACCTCGAAGAAGGACATGCCCGCCAGAAGATCGACCGTGCGGCGCTCGTCCCGGTAATTCAAGGTGATGGCGCTTTCCGGGCCGAGCGTGGCCACGCTGCCGTCCGGCAGCTCGATGCGCCGCTTTTCCCCCTTGGCCGTCCGGTAGTCGGCACGCGCCTGCAGGACGATCTGCGGCCCGAAGGCATAGGCGGCGAGCCCGGCTCCCGTGGCCGTGAAGCCGCCGAGCACGAGATTGCGCCGCGTCAGGCCGAGGTTCCGGCGCCGCTCCCTGCGGCGCTCTTCGCTCAGGATCTTGCCGGACGCGCCATGGACCTTCGATACCCGCGCCCAAATCTGGTCATGCAGCGGGCTGCGCGTGCGCCACGCGCGGATCATCTCGGCCGAGACCGGGTTTTCAGGATCGTTCTGATAGCGGATGACCAGGTCGATCGCTTCGTCCAGCAACCGATCCTGATCGGGCGTCGTGCCGTTCATTCGTATCCTTCCGGCATGGAGGCGACCGAAGAGGTCCGCTATTCCCGCATGCCCCTAATCAATAATACAAACGAGCGGGGAAGATTTTCTCTCGCGGGCGAACAAATCAGAATTCACCGACGCGGCCGACCAGATGGCGATAGGCGTCGCGGATGAGGGTCCATGCCCGCGTCGTCGATATATCCAGCTCCTCGGCGACTTCGGAAACGGTCCGCTCGCCGAGACGGTGCATCTCGAAGGCGCGCCTTGTCCGCTCCGGCAGCTCGCCGAGCGCGGTGAAGGTCTGGACGAGGCATTGCCGGGAACAGACGATTTTTTCCGGGGACGGCGACGGATCGGCGGTGTTCAGCGCCTCCTCGTCATCGAGGCCGACGGTTTCGACCAAGGCCTGCCGGCGGCGGTGGTTGATCCCGAGGTTGCGCGAAACCTGGTAGAGATAGGCTGCCGGATTGTGATTCTGCGCGTCATTGGCCGGCGGCGTCGCGATCACCCGCAGAAAGGTGTCCTGCGTGATGTCGGCGGCGGTTTCCTCCGTCATTCCCTTGCGGGCCAGGGACCTGGCGATCCCCCTGGCGTGGCGTCGGAAAAGAGTCTGTATGTCCCAGGTCACGTTCTGCCTGCCTTCCCGTCCGGACCATCCGAACAGCGCCGGGACATGCCGGCGGGCCGCTCGCGGCTCTTCCCGGCGGCCGCGGACAGGAGGACTGAGACGGGTTCGATCGGGTCGCGCACGGTCAACAACTCTTCCGTGGCGAGGGCGCCACGCTTCTGGATCGTGTTTTAGAGGGAAAAGAAATTCGGGCGCAAGCGCCGCCCTTCAAGAAAGTCGAGGCGCGGCCTTACCGGCCGTTTCGGCCTCGGCAGAAAATATGCCTGAAAATATCATGTTTTCCGGCGCATGGTCCGGGCGCGCCCGCGCTTCGCATCCCGGCCGGTCCGCGCGCCCGTCATCCGCCGGGAATAGATTCAAATTCGATGTTGTCGTTCTGCAACAGTTCGGCGCGGCCGGCCGCAATGCGGGGCCGTGTCAGGCAAACCGTCATTTGCCCATATCGAGGGGCGGATTGGCGCGTTCTATCAGTTCGCGCGCCTGCGCGGGGAACCACGCGCCGGCCGGCGGCGCCACCACGCCGCGGGCCGGATCGACCGGCCCTGTCGTGCCGCGACGGCAGGGACCGTCCGACTCGCCGGGCACCTTTATCCAGAGGAAGCCGTCGATATAGGGGTTGCCCGTCCGAAGGGTCGGTCGCCGGCCAAGGCCGCGTCCCGGCGGATTGCACCATGTCTCGGCATCCTTGTACGCGCCGTCCGGCGCATTCCACGAGCCCCTGCCGTTGCGGCTGGTGTCGATGATCGCATGCTTCTGCGCAGCCGGGTCGCGCGCCAGCCCCGCTTCGGCAAAGGCAAGGTCGTAGGCCCGGTCCGTCTCCGTCCAGGTCGCCACGTCCCCGTAGCGCGCCGGATGGAACTGGCTGGGGCAATTCCTCGCCTCCAGCCCCCCTTCCATGACGAGGGCGAGGCAATCGCTCAGCCACGCCGCGAACATGGTCACCCGCTCATCGCTCTCGAAGTTCGAGACGTTGAGGAAAAAGCCGTCCGCCTTGGCAATGTCCGCCCTGACCAGGCGCGCGGCGGCATCGCCCGGCGAAAGCCAGTTGCTGCTCGTGCCGTCGAGATAGACACGGGTGGCCGGTAGCGCCTTGAGAATTTCCACCGCCCGGCCCAACTGCGCGAACCGCTCCTGCGCGGCATGGGCGGGATCGGCCTTTTCGGGCCGGCAGGATTCCGGATCGCCGTTGACGTTCCTGTGGAACGGGATGACGCCGAGGCCGTCCGGCTCAAGGACCACGATCGCCTTCCGCGTGCCGATCCCGGCGGCGAAAGCCTCGATCCATGCGCCGTATTCGGCCGTGTTTCGCGCGCCGCCCGCGGAATAGAGCGCACAATCCCGGTGGGGAATGTTGTAGGCGACGAGAACCGGGATCGCGTCCTGCGCGGACGCCCTGTCCACGATACCGGCGACGGCGGCCCTTGTCTCCTGCGGCGAGCCCTCCATGAACCAGGTTGCGGAGGGAATGCGCGACAGGGCAAGCGCATCCGCCTTCGCCTGCCCTTCCAGCATCGCGGCCGCAGCGCGCGCGCCGCTGTCCTCATTGACGTAGAGCTGTTCGGCATCCTGCGAAAAGGCTGCCGGGTGCCCCATAATCGCAGCGCAGCCGGCCGCAAGGATCGTTACCGCAATCCGTTTCCACCGGGCACGGATGCCAGGCCCCCTGCCCGCCCGATCGCCCGCCGCGCTCATTGGCGCCTGTCCCGTTCGTTGCGCAATTCCGCAAGGGCGCGCACGGCGTCCCGGTTGCCGGTCTCGCCGAGAGCCTCGAAGAGGCGCATGGCATCGGCGCGCAAGCCGAGATTCTTGTAGGCATAGGCGCGCAGCACCATCAGGTCTGTCGGCTCAGCCACGACCTGTTTGCGCTGGTCGAGGAACACGAGCGCCTCCCGGTAGCGCGCCGCGCGGAAACTGCTGACGGCCCGGTCGGCCAGTATCGCGGCCTGCAACTCGCCGCTGCGGCGGCCATCGAGCCTTGCCTTGGTGGCGGCGACGGCGGCATCGCTCGTCAGGCCCGCCCGAAGATAGGCAAGGCTCTGACCGTAGGCCGCGTCGCTGCGCGTCCGTCCCTCGCCCGCCAGCGCCGTCTCGAACGCCTGCACCGCTTCCAGCGGGCGATTAATCTCCATCAGGCACCAGCCGAGCGCCAGCGCGCTCGCGGGGGCAAGGCCGCGCGGATCGCGCGCCGTGCGGCAGTTCGTGCCGATGCTTTCCGGCCGGCGCGCCGTGCGCTGAGACCGCTGCGGCCGCACGGCGACCTCCTCGACGGCGGGGCGCCGCTCCTCGACGTCCTCCCGCCGGGCGGCCTGCTCGTCGCTTGCCGCGGCTTTCGCCGGCAGCCTGCGGCGCAGCAGCGCCGAGACCTCCTCCGCGCCGTCTTCACCGAGCCTTGCGATGCGTTCCGAGCGCTTTGCCCAGGCCCGCTTGACGGCCGCAAGGCCGGCCGTGTCGTCGAGACGCAGGCGCGCGACGCCGAGCCCGTAGGCGGCCGGCTCGTCATCCGCCTTCCAGGATAGCACCTGGGCGAACCATTGCTCGGCCGTCCGCGGCTGGTCCATGGCGAGCGCATACCAGCCGAACTGCTCGCCGGTCTGCGGATTCTTCCGCTCCAGCGTCACCGCGGCGATGCGGCCGAGCACTTTCGTGTCCAGCACCGGTACGGGGTCGAGCGCCAGGAGGTTGGCGGTCGCGGCGAGATAGGTCTCCATCGCCTGGTCGGAGCTCGTGCGCCAGGGATACATCGCATCCTCCGCCTCGGCCGGCATCTTGCGGGCGAGCAGGATGAGGGCGAGGCCCTGCGAGGCGGACGCGGAATCCTCGATGGTCCGCGCCTTGCGGAAGAAGGGCTCGGCCACGGCATTCTCGTTGCGGCGCAGGTGATACCAGCCGAGCAGCAGCGCATCGGAGGCGAGCCCCTCCTCCGCCACCAGCTTCTCGACGGTCCTGAGATAGGCGGGCGCGACCGTCAGAGCCGGGTCTTCGGCGCCCTCGCCGACGAAGCGGCGGGCAAGGTCGTTGCGGATCGCGTCGAATTCCTTGGCGCCGTCCGTCGCGGCATGCTCGCGCGCAAGGAGGTCCTGCATGTCGGCATAGCCCAGCAGAACGGACGCCTTCTGCACGGTCGCGATGCGCACCGGCGCGTCGGTGCAGTTGTTCAGCATGTAGAGATAGGCATCCTTGGCGCGCTGCAGGCGGTCCGTCCGGGCGAAGGCTTCGGCAACGCGCCAGAGCACATCCGCATCGCTGCAGGTCAACAGGCTCGGCGCTTCCGCGCCGATGCGCACGACCTCCTCGCTTCGCCCGCCGTTCGAGGCGGCAACCAGCGCGGCACGCTTTTCCGCGACGTCCAGCCGCTCCGCCAGGTCGGCAGGCGGCGTCCATTGCGGGTCCTCCTTCTGGCGCGCGGCGATCGCCGCACGCACGTCGGCATAGCGCGACTGGCTGTAGAGCGCCCACATCTCCTCGAGCTGCCGGTCCTCGTTGACCGGCACGGCAAGCGGATTTTCCGGCGGCGTCCAGGTGGGGTATAGCGTGCGCAGGCGGGCGATCTCGGCGTTGAGCCGCGCGGTATCGCCACGGGCCGCGAAGTAGCGCAGCGCACTCTCGTCGACGACGGGCTTGGCGGGCGTCGCCTCGCCGGCCTGTCCGGCGCCTGCGGCAGCCTCGCCGTCCGCCTGCGCGACGAGCCGCCGCGGCTGCTTCGCCTCCGTGACATGGCCGGCGTCGAGGTCCGGCGCGCGGCGATCGGAGCCGCCGGAAAAAAGGCCGGTCAGGCTGAGCGCGCCGGCAAAGACGAGGACGAACGCCATCAAGATCGACTTCATCCCGACCTTCCTCGGTATGCGAGCGACATCCGGCTCCCGGCCTGGACCGCGGCGACACCATGCGCCATGAACGACGGGGCATGTCGCCATGTCCCCCAGGAAGAGCCAACCGGACCCGATAAAAGCGCGATATGGTTAACCACCCGTAAATCCCGGCTCACGAAGGTCTTCCGAAGCGCCGCAACAAGAGCGACGTGGCAATGCCGAGAAGGATCGAGAGGGCGCAGAAGATCGCCGCATAGGCAAGGATGTTCGACGAAAGCCAGTTGGCCGCGATGAGGCGCAGGTTGGCGAAGGTCCAGGGCTGCGTGGCGACGAACCGCGCGCGGGCGACCGTGCGCGTGTCGAGCGCGTCGGCATCGCCGCCTGCAAGGCTGGCGTAGCCGTCGAGCTGCTGCCAGCGGGCATCCTGCGCAAGGTCGGCCATGCCGGCCTTGAGGGCAGCGCCGCTCGGGGCCGTCAGCACGGTCCAGGTCGCCGTTTCCTCCGGGTTGTCGCCCTGCGCGATGAGGAAGCGCGCCCGCTCGTCCGGCACGACCTGCGCCTCCATGCCCGGCAGCAGGCGAAAGGAAGAGAAGGAAATGTCGAACGTATCCTGAAGCCAGGCTTCGAGCGCGGATATCTGGCCGCGCCAGGAGCCGCCACGCACGCGCGACTGCCATTCGGCAAAAGCCTCCTGCGTCGCCCCCGGCTGCGTGCCGCCCGAAACCGGCGCCCCCCACACGGAGGCGCTTTCGGCCGCGATGTGGGTCTGGCCGAGAACGAGCGGGGGAAGCTGCGAGATCGTGCCGATGAGGATGGCGTTGCGCCCGCTGATCGCCAGCGCCGAGGTTTCCGGGCGAACCTGGACCGTGCGCCCGCTCGACACCGCCATCTTGCCGAGGAAGGTCGCGCCCGCCGAAAGCGTGTCGCCGTCGAGGCGGTCGAGATAGAGCGCGGTCGGATCGGCCTGCCCGTTATAGGGAAAGCCGGTGCCCGAGAGTGCGGCAAGGTTCGGAAGCTGCGCGATGCGCGCAAAGCGCGGCATGCGGAACTCCGAGGAATCGAAGAGGGCGAAGCGTGGCTCGGCAAGCGCCGTGGCGCCGGGCGCGCAGACCGTATCGGCCTGCGTCGTCAGAACGGCCTCCAGGTCGATCCGGTTCGGCCCCGGCCGGAGATGGCGCATCGTCACGCGGATCGGCAGGTGACGGAAGATGCCCCCCTTGCGGCTGGTGATCGGCACGGTGGAGGCGATGTTGCCGTTGACGTAGACGTCGATGTGGCTGCCCGGCAGCACTTCGGCGGAATAGGCCGCGTCGAGCAGGAGCGTCGCCTCGCCGTAAGCGCCGGCATAGAAGTCGGACGGGATGCCGATGTCGAAGCCGGTGCGGAAGCGGCGGCCGCCGAACTCGCTGGTGCGCACGCCGAGCGAGGCGAAGGTCAGCAGGGATTCACCCGTCACCAGCGGCATTTCGGCGCCGTTGCGCTGGCGCACGCTGAGCGCTTCGCGGCTGACGCCCGGCGGCCGGTCGACGGGCGAGACGATGCCCTCCGCCGCCGCCTCGATCGACGGCCAGTCCGGCCCGCTGACGACGAAGACCTTGCGGTCGCCGGAGGGCGCGTCGACGAAGGTGGAGACGGTCGAGGTGCGCGCCATCGCCGGCAGGTCCGGCAGGAGCGGCGCGAGAGTGCCGGCCGTGCCGACCAGCACCGTCAGCTCCCCGGCCCCGGCCGTCTTCGGCAGTGTCTCGACGACGTCGAACGTCTGGTTCGGCATCTTCGCCATCAAGGCCAACCCCTGGCTGAGGCGCATCAGGGCGCGGGCCGCTGCCGGCTGGCCCATTTCCGGCACGACCATCACGAAGCGCGTCCGGCCCTCGGGCCCGACGCCGACGGCGGCGATGTCGTCGGCCGTCAGCAACCGCCCGTCGGCTTCGCGCGGCACGGCTAGGTAGGTGCGCGCCGGGTCGAGCGCCGTCCACAGATCATAGGTCGAGCGGATCGTGCAGTCGGTACGGTGGCGCTGCGCCACCGCGAAGGTGACGCGGTTGACGCCCGGCCGCAGCAGGCCGGCGGGAAGGGCAAAATCGACATCCTTCGTGCCTTCCGGCGACTGGACCGGAACGCTGCCGACCGGGACGTCATTGACCACGACCGTCAGCTTCGAGGATTCGGGCGCGACGACGACGGCGTTGGAGTAGCCGAGGTGGATGGCGGTTGCGGCGCCCGCCTGCGCCTTCGTCAGGTAGATGGGAAAGGACTGGCTGTCGACCTCGCCGCCAAGAAGCAGCGAGGCGCCCGGGATGACATAGCGCCGCATGGACGTCTCGGCCGCGGCGGCTTTCTTTTCCGGCACCTTCGTAACGGCCGGCTCGCCGCCGACCGTCTCCGGCGTCCTTTCTCCGGCCGGGCGCTCGCCGGACATGTCGAAGGGAACCGCGTTTTCCTGTGCGAGGCCGGCCGGGGCGAAGGAGAGGAGGAAAAGGCCGAACAGCGCAATCCTTGCAGCAGCAGCGATCACGAGGCCACCTCCTCTTTGCGCCCGCCCATGCTGCGCAGGAGATAGAGGAGCCCGCGGCTCGTCTGGTAGAGCGCGATGCCGAGGAACCACAGCGTGCCGCGCACGAGGCCCGGATTGTAGCGGCGGGACACCTGGAAATCGCTCCATTGCTTGGAATTGGCGAAGATCAGGTCGGCGACGAGCGCGTGATGACGGGCGACCTCCGGCATGAAGCGGCAACCGATCGCCACGACAGTGCCGAGGTTCTCGTGATTGCGGATGTCGACCGGCAGCACCTCCTCGTGCGCGGCGCCATAGGGCACGAAGCGCAATTCGGCAGTGGCTCCGACGGGGACTTCCTCCTCGAGCCCGAAGACCTGCATGCGTGCGCCGTGGGCCGACACGTTCTCCAGCGTCGCGGGATAGTCCCGCCCGCCGAAGACGAAGCTGCACCGACGCTCGATCGTCACGCGCCGGCTCGCCGCCCGCTCGCTGCGCTCGGAAACGACGCCGAGGGCGCAGCCGGCGATGAGGAGGTTCAGCAGGTTCCATCCGCCGACGACGAAGGTGACGTCGGCCTTGTAGGGTTCGGAATAGAAGCGGTAGATGCTCATCAGGAAGGCGGCGAACAGGACGGCGAAGATCACGAAGAACGGCCGGCTGATCTCGGAAAGCCTGGCGACCTTGATGGATTCGTCCTTCGCCGTGACCTTGAAGGTCGGCTTGGTCGGATTGAGCATGACCGAGACGACGGCGGGCAGGAGATGCACGCTCTGCACATATTCGTAGAGCTCGGATATCCACGGCCAGCGGAACGAGCCGTAGAGATAGTTCTGCATCATCAGGTTCACGAGCATGTAGGCGAGCGTATAGCCCAGGAACTCGCCGCCCGAGGCCGTGAAGATCTCCAGGTCGAAGAACAGGTAGAAGAGCGGGGCGAAAAGGAAGATCGTGCGCGGGAACGGGAACAGCCAGAACAGCATGGACGACATGTAGCAAAGGCGCTGCGAGAGCGAGAGCCCGCGCTTGAAGAGCGGGAAGCGGAAGCGCAGGATCTGCATCATGCCCTGCGCCCAGCGGCTGCGCTGGCCGATGAAGCTGGCGAAGGTGGCCGGCTGCAGGCCGGCGATCAGCGGCTTGTCGACGTAGACGCTGTTCCAGCCGCGCGAATGGAGCGCCAGCGCCGTCTCGCAGTCCTCGGTGATGGAAAGGCCGGAAAAGCCGCCCGCCTCGTTGAGCGCGGTGCGCCGCAAGACCGCCGCCGAGCCGCAGAAGAAGGCCGCGTTCCACTTGTCGAGCCCGCGCTGGATGATGCCGTAGAACATCTCGTTCTCGCTCGGCATCGTCTCGAAGGTGCGCAGGTTCCGCTCCAGCGGGTCGGGGTTCAGGAAGAAGTGCGGCGTCTGGACGAGGAAGAGCTTCGGATCGTCCGAGAAATAGCCGACCGTCTCGCGCAGGAAGTCGCGCGCGGGGGCATGGTCGGCATCGAAGACGGCGATCAGCTCGCCGGTCGAGTGCTGCATGCCGTTGTTCATGTTGCCGGCTTTCGCGTGCTCGTTGCGCGCGCGGGTCAGGTAGTTGACGTCGAGCTCGCGGCAGAGCGCCTGCAGATCGCGGTGGCGCGCGCCGGCGGTCTGGGCTTCCACCACCGAGGCGGCATTGCGCTTCTGCTCCGTGCCGCCGTCGTCGAGCAGCCAGACCGTCAGCTTGTCCGCCGGATAATCCATCGTCTTGGCCGCCGCGAGCGTATTGGCCAGAAGGGCCGTGTCCTCGTTGTAGCTCGGCACGAAGACGTCCACGGAGGGCAGCCTGCCGTCCACGGCGATGCGGCTCTTGCGCGGAGGCATCGGCATGGCCACGACGAAGAGGCTGAGGGCCAGCATCATCACGCTGTACATCTCGGCGAGATAGACCAGGAAGCCGGGAATGAAGTTCTCGAGCTGGTTGACCGGCGGCAGGGTGCTCGTCGTGCGCCAGTAGACATAGCGCAGCACGACCGCCGTGCCGAAGGCGAGCGCGATGAGGCGCCATGTGCCCTGCGCACGCAATATCTTGATCACCGCCATGAACGTGACTACGGCGATGCTGGCAACCAGCTGGGTTTGCAGATTGATAGGCAGCGTGATCACGAGGATCACCAGGGCGGACACGAGCGCCCATAGAATTACCGTGCCGGAATGTCTCATACACCCGTCCTTCGCCATCATAGCGTTGAGGCGAGATTTACAGGTATATTCTTAAGGAAAAATTAGGGTAGCCGGATGGGCGGTCAATTGCAGGTCGCTGCCCCCGACGCCCCCGTCACGCATACGGGCGAAGGCACGACGACGGTGTCGGCCGCAGTCGCGGTTGCGTCGTCGCCCGAGGGCGAGGGAACGATGACGGCGCCGCCGGTCCCGGTGGTTTCCGTCCGCGGCACCGGCTTTTTCTCCGGCACGGCGCGGGTCCGGGCAACGCGCTGGCCCGGTTCCTCCTTCGCCGCCTTGCCGTCGTCGAGCGGCACGCGCAGCGGCGCGCCGCCGCCGATCTCCTGATCGACGGGCGCGGGCTTGCCGTAGGGATTCCACGTCGCCCCGGCAAAGCCGCCGACGATGGTATAGCCATACATCAGCTCGACCAGGTCCTTCTCCGATGCGCCCGCCTCGCAGACGCGCAGGCGAACCTGGATCATGCCGAGGCTGTCGAGCCTGTTGCGGTCCGCCTCGTCCGAACGGATCTGCTGCCAGCCGTAGAGGCAGCCGTCGTTGCCGGCGCCCCGGCCGTAGGCATAGCCGAACGGCCCGTAGCCGTTGCGCACGAAATTGGTGGAGATCGCAAGCGTCCTGCCGGGAAAATAGGTCCGGATCTCGGACAGGATCGCCGAATGGCGCACCGGCCTGTAGGCAAGCGTGCCGCCCGGCATCGCCGTCGTTTCGACCGGGCCGAAGGCCTGGATGCCCAGGAAGTTCTGTCCGGAGGTCGTGGCGGACGTCGACAGAACCACCTGCTGCTCGACGGCGTTGGTATATTGCCGCTGCACAACGCTGACGATGGAGGACGTGCCCGGCGCGGGCAGGACCAATGCGCTCGACGCCGGAACCATCGCCGACATCGTGGCTATGCCCACGCCGGGGCGCGCCGCGCATCCCGCGGCGGCCATCGCCGTGACCGCTCCCATCAGGAGGACCTTGCCTAAGAACGGTCCGCCGAGGCGCGGAAACCGAATCGTCTCCGAATCTTCCATGGGCAAGTCATAGTTCGCCGGCCGGGAAATAGGAATCCCCACGGATGCCCCGGAAGGACCTATGCGCGGAACCGCAGGTTTCCGGCCGAGAGCCGGTCGACCGAGGCGCAGCCCATCAGCTTCATGCCGCGCTCGATCTCGGTTCTCATTTGCAGCAGCGCCCGTTCGACGCCCGCCTGCCCGGCTGCCGCGAGCGGGAAGAGATAGTAGCGCCCGACGCCCACCGCCTTTGCCCCGAGGGAAAGCGCCTTCAGCACATGCGTGCCGCGCTGCACGCCGCCGTCGATCATGACGTCGATGCGGTCGCCGACGGCATCGACGATCTCGGCGAGCTGGTCGAAGCCGCTGCGCGAGCCGTCCAGCTGGCGCCCGCCGTGATTGGAAAGCACGATGCCGGTACATCCGATATCGGCGGCGCGGCGCGCATCCTCGACCGTCATGATCCCCTTGAGGCAGAACTGGCCGCCCCATTCCCTGACCATCTCGGCAACGTCGTCCCAGTTCATCGCGGGGTCGAGCATTTCCGTGAAATAGCGGCTGATCGACATCGTGCCGCTGCCCATGTCCACGTGGCTGTCGAGCTGGGGCAGCCGGAATTTCTCATGCGTGAAATAGTTGATCGCCCAGGCGGGCTTGATCGCGAATTGCGCCATGCCGGCCAGATTGAGCCGGAAGGGAATGGCGAAGCCGGTTCGCTTGTCGCGCTCTCGGTTGCCGCCCGTGATGCTGTCGACCGTCAGCATCATGACCTGCACGTCGGCCTGCTTGGCGCGGGCCATCATCTCGCGGTTGAGGCCGCGGTCCTTGTGGAAATAGAACTGGTAGACCTGCGGCCCGCCGCTGATGCGCCGCGCCTCCTCCAGGCTGATCGTGCCGAGCGAGGAGACGCCGAACATCGTGCCGAACTTGCCCGCCGCATGGGCGACGGCCCTTTCGCCCTCATGGTGGAAGAGCCGCTGCAATGCCGTCGGCGAGCAGTAGACCGGCATGGCGAGCTTCTGGCCCATGACGGTCACGGACATGTCCACCTCGCCGACGCCGCGAAGCACGCTGGGCAGAAGATCGCAGCTTTCGAAGGCGGCCGTGTTGCGCCGGTAGGTGACTTCGTCGTCCGCCGCCCCGTCGATATAGTTGAAGATGGGGCCCGGCAGGCGACGCTTCGCAAGGCGTCGAAAGTCCTGGTAGTTGTGGCAGTCCGACAAACGCATGAACGGTTCCAATAAAAGGTCGCTATCGGAGATAGCAGCTCGCCAGCCGCGACCGGCAACAGGCGGCGAACCTTCAACTCCCGCCAACGGCCCTGTCAAGATGGGTATAGCCGCCATCGGGGAAAAGCCACTGGCCCGTCATGTGGCTGGCGCGCGTCGACAGGAGGAACGCGCAGGTATCGCCGATCTCCCGCGCCGTCGTCATGCGCTGTCCGAGCGGGATGCGCCGCACGATCTCCTCGAGGGCCGCATCGCCGTCCGGCAGGGTGTCCAGCCACCGCCGGTAAAGCGGCGTCATCACTTCCGCCACGACGATCGCGTTGACGCGCACGCCGTCGGCCAGGAACTCGACCGCCCATTCGCGCGTCAGCCCCAGCTGCGCGGCCTTGGCGGCGACATAGGCCGAGGTGCCGCCCTGCCCGGTCAGGGCCGTCTTGGAGCTGATGTTCACGATGGCGCCCCGCGTTGCCCGCAGGTCGTCCGCCAGCAGATGAACCATCGTGTAGTAGTGGACGAGGTTCTGGTTCAGGCTGGCGCGGAAGGCCTCCGGCCCCCTGCCGAGGCCAACGCCGTCGTTGGCGCCGGCATTGTTGACGAGGCCGTGGACGGCACCGTGCCGGGACCGGACGGTCTCGACCGCGGAGCGGCATGCCGCGTCGTCGGAAAGCTCGGCCGCGACGAAATCGGCGCCGGTGCGGGCAAGCCAGTCCGCATCGGGAGGCCGCCGGGCGACGATGACGGGCCGTGCGCCCTCCTCCGCGAGGACTTCGGTGATGCCGGCGCCGATCCCCGAGCCGCCGCCCGTCACCACCACGACCTTGCCTTCAAGATGAAGGTCCATCATGCCCCCCGGAAGCGGTAGGTTTCGAGGCTTTCCCGCTTCATCTCGATCGAGAAGCCGGGCGCCTGCGGCGGCATGTAGGCCGCATTGCGGATCACGCACGGCTCGAGGAAATGCTCGTGCAGATGATCGACGAACTCGATCACCCGTCCCTCCCGCGTGCCGGCGATGCACAGATAGTCGATCATCGACATGTGCTGCACGTATTCGCAAAGGCCGACGCCGCCGGCATGCGGGCAGACCTTCAGGCCGTATTTCGCGGCCATCAGCATCACGGCGAGAACCTCGTTGAGCCCGCCCAGGCGGCAGCTGTCGATCTGCACCACGTCGATGGCGCCGCGCATGATGAACTGCTTGAAGAGGATGCGGTTCTGGCACATCTCGCCGGTCGCGACCTGCACGGGGGCGACGCCCTCGCGGATCTTGCGGTGCCCTTCCACGTCGTCCGGGCTGGTCGGCTCCTCGATGAACCAGGGTTTTACGAAGGCGAGCTTGCCCACCCAGTCGATCGCCTGGTCGACTTCCCAGACCTGGTTGGCGTCGATCATCAGGTTGACGTCCGGCCCCACCTCGTCGCGCGCGATGGTCAGGCGGCGGATGTCGTCCTCGAGGTCGCGGCCCACCTTCATCTTGACGTGGCGGAAGCCCGCATCGACCGCCTCGCGGCACAGGCGGCGCAGCTTGGCGTCGTCATAGCCCAGCCAGCCGGCCGAGGTCGTATAGCAGGGATAGCCTTCCGCCTTCAGGGTCGCGATGCGCTCCTGCTTGCCCTTCGCCTGCTCCGTCAGGAAGCCGAGCGCCCATTCCGGCGTGATGCAGTCCGTCAGGTAGCGGAAATCGATGCAGCGGACCAGTTCTTCCGGCGACATGTCGGCCACCAGCTGCCAGACCGGCTTGCCCTCGATCTTCGCCCACAGGTCCCAGGCCGCGTTGACGACCGCGCCCGTGGCGAGATGGATGGCGCCCTTGTCCGGGCCGATCCAGCGCAGCTGGCTGTCGGAGGTGACGTGCCGCCAGAAGCGGCCCATGTCCTCGGCCACCCAATCCATGTCGAGGCCGACGACCAGCGGGCGCAGCGCCTCGATGGCCGCCACGCAGATCTCGTTGCCGCGGCCGATGGTGAAGGTCAGGCCGTGGCCTTCATGCGGCCCGTCGGTCTCTAGGATCACATAGGCGGCCGAGTAGTCCGGATCGGGATTCATCGCATCCGACCCGTCCAGATGCTGGCTCGTCGGGAAGCGCACGTCCACCGTGCGAAGACCAGTAATCTTCATGTCTTCATTACCTTCTACATTTGCCCGCGGAGGCTTCGGGACCGGGCCGGGTCTTTTGGAGCAGGCCCGGAGAACGGATCTCCGGGCCCGGTTTTCAGATCAATCGTAAAGAACGGCCGAGATTTCCGGCGAGTCGATATTGGTCTTGTCGTACCAGTAGAAGCCGGTGTCGATGTTCTTCTCGACCGTTTCGCCCTTGGCGGCGGCGACGGCGGCCTTGACCGTCTCGTAGCCGATGCCGACCGGGTTCTGGGTGATGGCGCCGGCCATGGTGCCGTCGCGGATCGCGTCCTTCTGCGCCTTGCCGGAATCGTAGCCGACGACCACGACCTTGGCGCCGGCTTCCTTCACGCCGTTGACGACGCCGATGGCCGAGCCCTCGTTGGTGCCGAAGATGCCCTTGATGTCCGGGTTTGCGGTCAGGATCGCCTTGGTGATCTCGGTCGACTTCAGGTGGTCGCCGCCGCCATATTCGATCGTCACGATCTCGACGTTCGGATGGGCTTCCTTGATCCGGTTGACGAAGCCGTCGCGGCGGTCGACGCCGGTGCGCGAGGTCTGGTCGTGGGCGACCACGGCGACCTTGCCGGCGTCGCCGATCAGCTCGGCCATCTTGTCGGCGGCAAGGGCCGCGGCGGCGACGTTGTCCGTCGAGGCCGTGGCGACCGGGATGTCGCTGTCGACGCCCGAGTCGAAGGCGATGACCGGGATATGGGCTTCCTGCGCCTGCTTGAGGAGCGGGATGGCCGCCTGGCTGTCGAGCGCGGCGAAGCCGATGGCCGCCGGATTCTTGGCGAGCGCGGCCGCCAGCATGTCGATCTGCTTGTCGACCTGGCTTTCGTTGTCCGGCCCCTCGAAGGTCACCTCGACGCCGAGCTCGGCACCGGCCTTGTCGGCGCCGGCCTTCACGGCCTGCCAGAACTGGTGCTGGAAGCCCTTGGAGATGAGCGGCACGTAGAGCTTGTCCTCAGCGCTCGCTCCCGTTGCCGCACCGAGCAGCGAGATCGCTGCGACTGCACTGAGTAGAGTCCGTCTCGTGAACATGTTTTCCTCCTTGTGTTCACACTGCATGAAACCATCGACCATCGGGAAGCCGGGCGGCTTCCCGGCCGGTCATTTCGCCTCGCGCCGACGCATCTGGTCGGCATAGACCGCGATGATGATGATCGCGCCGGTCACGACCGTCTGCCATTCCGGCGCCACCGAAAGTACCCGCAGGCCGTTGGTCAGCACGGACATGATCAGCGCGCCGATCAGCGTGCCGAGAATGGTGCCGCGCCCGCCGGCAAGGCTCGTGCCGCCGATGACCACCGCCGCGATGGCCTCCAGCTCGTAGCCGAGGCCGAGCGCGGGCTGGGCGGAGTTCAGGCGGCTGGCGATGAGCAGCCCGCCGATGCCGCAGATCGCACCCGACAGCGTGTAGATCGCGATCTTCCAGAAATTCGTGTCGACGCCCGAAAGCCGCACCGCTTCCTCGTTGGAACCCAGCGCGAAGGTGTAGCGGCCGAGCACGGTGCGCCCGAGGATCCAGGCCGCGACGCCGGCCACCACGAACAGGACCAGCACGCCGTTCGGCACGGGGAAGGCCGGCAGGATCGCGCCGATCAGGGAGCCCTGCGAGATGACGGTGAAGCCCGGCGTGTCGTTGAAATAGATCGGCTTGGTGCCGGTGACGATGAGCGACAGGCCCTTGAGCACCAGCATCATGCCGAGCGTGGCGATGAAGGGCGGTATCTTCATGCGGGCCACGAGCCCGCCGGAAACGAAGCCGCAGGCCGCGCCCGTGCCGATCGCCGCCAGGACGCCGAAGGGCAGCGGCATGCCCGCCCAGGTCAGCACCACCCCGGTCATCACCGCGCAGAACGTCATCAGCGTGCCGATGGAAAGATCGATGCCGCCCGTGATGATGATCAGCGTGACGCCCACCGCCAGGACCCCGTTGACCGAGGTTGCCTGCAGGATCGCCATGATGTTGGAGACCTGGAAGAAGTTCGGGCTCGCCAACGAGAAGCCGATCACCAGCACGATCAGGCTGGCGAAGGCGAGAAATTTCTGCTGGGCGCTGGCGCCCGTTGCCTTTGCGTTCATGGTCCCTCTCCTCTCAGGCCGCCGTCGTGCCGTTGCGCTGGGTCGCCAGCTCCATGATCTTCTCCTGCTCGGCCCCTCCCGGCAGGATGCCCGTCAGGCGGCCCTCGCACATGACTGCGATGCGATGGGAGAGCCGCAGCACTTCCGGCAGCTCGCTGGAAATGACGATGATCGCCTTGCCGGCGGCGGCCAGCTCGTTCAGCAGCCGGTAGATCTCCGCCTTGGCGCCGACGTCGATGCCGCGGGTCGGCTCGTCGAAGATCAGGATGTCGCAGTCGCGCAGCAGCCACTTGGCAATGACCACCTTCTGCTGGTTGCCGCCCGACAGCAGGCGCACCTCCTGCCGGTCGCCCGGCGTGCGGATGGCGAGCTTGTGGATATAGTCCCGGGCAATGGCGGCGAGCGCGTCCTCGTCGATCCTGCCGATGGCGTCGGAATGGCGCTTCAGGCTGGCCATCGCGATGTTGGCGCGCACATCCATGGTCAGCGCCAGGCCGTAGTGCTTGCGGTCCTCGGACAGATAGCCGATGCCCGCGCGCACGGCCTCGGCGGGGCTCCTGATGCGCAGGGGCTTGCCGTGCACGCGGATCTCGCCGCTGTCGACCGGCTCGGCGCCGAAGATGGCGCGGGCAAGCTCCGTGCGCCCCGCCCCCATCAGGCCCGCGAAGCCGAGGATCTCGCCCTTGCGCAGGCTGAAGCTGATATTCTTCAGTTCGCCCCCGCGGCTGACGTCGATGACCTCCAGCGCCGTCTCGGCCACGGAAAGATCGGGGATCGTCACCGCCTCGTCCGTCAGCTCGCGGCCGACCATCATGGAGATGATCCGGGAGATCGGCGTCTCGGCGGCCGCCACCGTGCCGACATAGGCGCCGTCGCGCATGATCGTCACCCGGTCGGAGATGCGCTTGATCTCGTCCATCTTGTGGCTGATGTAGATGATGCCGACGCCCTCGGCCTTGAGGCGGCGGATGATGGTGAAGAGTTCGGCGATCTCCGCGTCGTTGAGGGCCGCCGTGGGCTCGTCCATGATCAGCACGCGCGAGCGGTAGCTGAGCGCCTTGGCGATCTCCACCATCTGCTGGCGTGCGATGGTGAGGCCGGCGACCGGCGTGCGCGGGTCCATGTGGATGTTCATGCCGGCGAAGATGGCGGCGGTATCGGCGTTCAGCTTCGCCTCGTCGAGACGGCCGAAGGAAAGGCGCGGCTCGCGGCCGATCCAGATGTTCTGCGCGACGGTGAGGTCGCGCATCAGGGCGAGTTCCTGATGGATGATGCCGATGCCGAGGTCCTGCGCCGCCTTGGGCGTGGGAAGCGAGACTTCCTGCCCGTCGACCAGCACCCGGCCGCCGTCCGGCCGGTAGACGCCGGAAAGCACTTTCATCAGCGTCGACTTGCCCGCGCCGTTCTCGCCCATCAGCGCGTGGACTTCGCCGGGCTGCAATTCGAAATCGACGGCCTTCAGCGCGTGCACGCCGGGAAAGCTCTTGTCGATCCCCTCCATCCGCACCAGTTCGCTCATGGCGCGCTCCTCCCCGTCAAGCTCAGATGGTTACGCCGCCGTCCACCAGCATGGCCTGCCCCGAGACGAAGCGGCTCTCGTCGGACAGCAGGAAGACGACCATCGGCACGATGTCGTCGACCGTCGCCAGGCGCCCCATCGGCTGGCGCGCGATGAAGTCCCTCTCCGCCTGCACCGGATCGGCCGAGGCGGCGATGCGCCCGCGCAGCGAGGGCGTGTCGACCGTGCCGGGGCAGATCGCGTTGCAGCGGATGCCCTGCTTGACGAAATCCGCCGCAATCGCCTTGGTCAGGCCGATGACGGCCGCCTTGCTGGCGCCGTAGGCCGTGCGATTGGCGAAGCCTTTAATGGACGAGGCCATCGAGGCCATGTTGAGGATCGACGCGCTTCCGGTCTTCGCCGCCCGGTCGAGCATGCCGGGCAGGCAGGCGCGCGTCAGCCGCATCATCGCCGTAACGTTGAGCTCGAAGGCGAAGGCCCAGTCCTCGTCGGCAATATCGAGGATCGTTCCGTTATGCACCACGCCGGCGCAGTTGAAGAGGCCGTCGAGGGGACCGACCTTGCCTGCGACCGTCTCGACGGATTCAAGCCGGGTCACGTCCAGCACGAGGGTCTCGACGCCCTCCAGCCCTTCCAGCAGCGCCCCGTTGATATCGGTCGCGATGACCCGCGCGCCTTCGTCGCGGCACGCGAGCGCGCTGGCCCGGCCGATGCCCTGGCCCGCCGCCGTCACGAGGATGGTTTTGCCTTGGAGACGCATAGTTCCTCCCATGTGTCCATTTCGCATATAAAATAATGTTTCACATACGAATAACTTTAGCAAGCGGATTTCGGTATCATTTGCAAGAGGGATTGGTATGAGTGCAGAATTGGAGGGCACAGATGGCCAAGAAGTCGCGTGAAGCCGAAGCTGCGGACATGCCGGATCAGGACGAGAAATACCGCGCCCCTGCGCTCGACAAAGGGCTGGATATCCTTGAGATCCTGGCCAGCCGGAGCGGCGGCATGACGCGGACGGAGATCGTGCGGGAAATGGGGCTGAGCCCCTCCCAGATCTTCCGCATGCTGGAGCGCCTGGTTGCGCGGGGATACGTCACCCGTTCCGAAGGCGGCGATCGATATTCGCTATCGATGAAGATGTTCCTGATATCCAACCGGTATCCGCCCTATCGACGGCTGGCCGCAAGCGCCCAGCCCCTGATGGACGACTTCTCCCGCCAGACGGACCAATCCTGCCATCTCGTCGTTCCGGAATTCGGCGCCGGCCTCATCGTCGCCCAGGCAAGCCCCGCCTCCCACTGGGAGTTCCGCGCGCGCGTCGGAAGCCAGCTGGGCCTCTTCACGACTGGGTCCGGCCTCACCCTCGTCGCATTCCAGGCGCCGGAGCGGGTCGGCGAAACGCTGCGCCAATGGGGGGTCGCCTCCGATGCCCCGCTCGCCGGGATCGGCGAGCAGATCGAAGCGATCCGCGAACGCGGCTACCGCATCGGCGCCTCCCGCCAGCTCATAGGCGTGACGGACATCAGCGTTCCCGTCTTCGGCCCCGACGGCGATGCGATCGCGGTCGTCACCTGCGCATTCATCGAGCATGTCGACAACGCGGAGACCGAGACGCGGGAAGGCGTTCTTGCAAGGCTGCTGGCGCTGAGGGAAAATATCAGCCTCACCTGAGAACCGGCCGGCATCGGCGCCCGAACGCTTTCGGCCAGGTTCGTCCGACGGCGCCTACTCGCCGTCGACAGCCCTGTAGCCGAGCCTTTCCGCCAGCGTGCCCAGCGTCGCGGCCACCAGTTTCTGCACCTGGACCGGGATCGCGGCGTCGAAGCCGCCGTGCCGGACGAGCGATTTCAGCGTCACGGCGAGCTGGAGGGGATTGCGGGGCAGGCCCTTGGCATTCGTCTCGCCTCGCGCAGCCATCCGGTAGAGCGTGCTGAAGACACCGAGCGTATCCTGGACGGCTTGCGGACGGGGCGCGGGGAACCGGGTTTCCTGCCGGTAGACCAGCTCGGTATCGCCGCCGTTCCACGGATGGACGTGCCGGCGGGCCGGAGGAAAGACGATGGTTTCCCCGGCCTGCGCCGTTCGTTCGTCTCCATCCAGACGATACCGGGCCGTGCCGGCAAGTATGGTGAACCGCTCCGTCCAGTCGAGATGGAAATGCTCGGGAGCATCGGGGCCGGCGCCGGCAGGACAAGTCACGCCCAACGCGAAGCCCATTCCCGCCGTCTCGCTTTCGGTTTCCAGGACCGTCAGCCGGGACCCCGTCGACGGATTGCGCACCTCATCTCCAGCTCGGACAACCATTCCGCCCTCCCCTCGGCCTGTAGCCCGAGGATATCCATCCGCGCAGGGCGGCGCCAGAGATGAAAGCCACAATCGTCACGGCGGCGATGTCGGGGAAAGCGGATACGCGCCGCTCGCCGGCGCGACGGCCGAGCCGCCGGGCGACGCCGGCCGTGCGGACAGGGTTCGTACCGGTGGGCGCTCACGCCCCTACCGGCGCGACGGACTGGCGCACGATCATCTCGCATTCCAGCTTGACCTTGTGATTGTCGTGGCGCGCGCGCGGCGCGGCGATCATCTCCGCCAGCTTCTCGACGGCATAGCGCGCCATGTCGGCATGCGGCAGCTCCATCGTCGTCAGGGGTGGCAGCATGTCGCCGGAATAGGATTCGTTGTCGAAGCCGATGACGGAGAGGTCTCGCGGGATCTTCAGGCCCGCCTCCTTCGCCGCCTCGTAGACACCCATGGCGATGCGGTCGCAGAAGCAGCAGATCGCCGTCGGCGGCTGGTCGAGCGCCTGCAACCGCTTGAAGGCGGCATAGCCGCCCTGGATCGTCCAGCGCCCCTTGATGATCAGGCGGTTGTCGACCGGGATATCGTGCATGGTCAGCGCCCGGCGATATCCCTTGATGCGCTCGCGCGAAGCCTCGATCGAATCCTCGCCGCCGATATAGGCGATGCGCGTGTGCCCCGCCTCGATCAGCGACAGCGTCGCCTTCATCACGGCGGAAAGGTCGCCCGGCACCACGCTCGGCAAGGGCCTGTCGGTCGCGTAGCAGTTGAGGAGAACCGTCGGCCTGTCGCCGAGCTGCGCCGGCACGGTCACCTGCTGGGTGATCAGGCGCGCATAGATGATGCCGGCCACCGGCAGGGTGGCAAGATGCTCCAGCGCCGCCTGCTCGGCCTCCTCGTCGGCGGCCGTCGGCATCACCGAAAGCAGGTAGCCGAGCTCGTTCGCCGCCTCTCCTGCCCCGTCGATGAGACCTGCGACATGGGGGGAGCTCGTGACTTCGTTGATGAGCATGGCGATCAGCGGCCGCCGGTCGATGCGGCGCGCCGGCGTGCTGTAGCCCATTCTGGCCGCGGCACCCAGCACGGCCTCGCGCGTTGCCGGCGAGATGCGCGTGCCCGGCGCATTGTTGAGCACGAGCGACACGGTCGCCTGCGAAACGCCGCAGGCGATGGCGATGTCGGACATTGTCGGCTTCTTGGTCACGCAAACCCCTTGGTGGACAGGGCTTTTCGATTAGCACGAAGTTTCGTGACCGGAAAAGACCTCAAGGGGACTTGCCTGCTAATAATTTTAGTTATAACTGGTAATTTATAACTAATGCTCTGGGAGGAGTGCATGGCCGGCGTAACGCTCGCAGGGGTATCGAAGGACTACGGCGCGGTGAATGTCATTCGTGACGTCTCGCTTGCGATCGAGGACGGCGAGTTCGTCGTCTTCGTCGGGCCCTCCGGCTGCGGGAAGTCGACCCTGCTGCGCATGATCGCCGGCTTCGAGACCATCACCGGCGGCGACATCCAGATCGGCGGCAAACGCGTCAACGACGTCGCCGCGCGCGACCGCGGCGTCGCCATGGTCTTCCAGAACTACGCGCTCTACCCGCACATGACCGCCCGCGAGAACATGGCGTTCGGGCTGAAGAACATCGGCACGCCGAAGGCGGAAATCGCCCGGCGCATCGCCAAGGCGGCGGGCATCCTGCAACTCGAACCCTACCTCGACCGCAAGCCCAGGGCTCTTTCCGGCGGCCAGCGTCAGCGTGTCGCCATCGGCCGCGCCATCATGCGCGAGCCCGAGGTCTTCCTGTTCGACGAACCGCTTTCCAACCTCGACGCCGAGCTGCGCGTGTCGATGCGCACCGAGATCGCCAAGCTGCACCATCGGCTGGGCGCGACGATGATCTACGTCACCCACGACCAGACGGAAGCCATGACGATGGCCGACCGGATCGTCGTCCTGCGGGCCGGCCGGATCGAACAGGTCGGTGCGCCGATCGAACTCTACGAACGGCCGGTCAACGCCTTCGTCGCGGGCTTTCTCGGCGCGCCGCGGATCAATCTCATTCCGGCGACCGTGGTTTCGGCGGATGGCGGCGATCTCGAGATTTCGGCGGCGGGCGAGACGCGCATCACGGCCGGGGTGACCTGCGGTTCGGCCAAGCGCGGCGACGGCGTCACGCTCGGGCTGAGGCCCGAGAACCTGACCCCGTCCGAGACCGGCACGCTTTCGGGCATCGTCGACGTCGTCGAGCAGCTCGGCGCCAACCAGCTCGTCTACGCCACGCTCGCCGACGGCACGCCGATCGTCTCCGAGCTGCGCGGCGGCGTCGCGCCCAAAATCGGCGCGCGGGCGAATTTCGCCATCGGTACGGGGACGCGGCACGTCTTCGATGCCGAAAAGCGCGCCATCACCCGGCATGCGGAGGTCGCCGCATGAGCCTTGCCACACAGAAGGCCGTTCGCCGCCGCGATGCGCTCACCGCCTATGCCTTCCTGGCGCCGTTCCTCGTCATCTACCTGACATTCCTGGTCTATCCCTTCTTCAAGGGCCTGTGGATCAGCCTGCATGACTGGGAGCTTGCGGGGGACTATCGCGCGTTCATCGGCTTCCTCAACTATCAGGACCTCTGGACCGATACGATCTTCTGGAAGGCCGTCGGCAACACGCTGATGTTCGTGGCCATGACCGTGCCGACCATGACGGCGCTGGCGCTGGTGCTGGCGCTCGCCGTGTTCGGCACCGGGCGACTCAAGGGCGTGCTGCGCTCGATCTTCTTCATGTCCAGCGTCTTTTCGGTCTCGGTCGTCACCCTTATCTGGTCGATGGTGCTTTCGGCCGACAACGGGCTTCTCGTGCCGCTCTTCCACCTGATCGGCGTCAAGCCCGTCAACTTCCTCGGCCATCCGACGCTCGCCATGCCGTCGATCGCGCTCACCACGCTCTGGTGGGGCGTCGGCCTGCCGATGGCGCTTTTCCTCGCCGCGCTGAGCCAGATTCCGGCGGAACTCTATGAGGCCGCCGAGCTCGACCATGCCGGCCGCCTGACGGTGCTCACCCGCATCACCCTGCCGTCCATCCGCCAGACCATGCTCCTGGTGCTGGTGCTGCAGATCGTCGGCCAGTTCCAGATCTTCGGCCAGGCGCACCTGATGACCCAGGGCGGGCCGGCCAACAGGACCCGCATGCTGGTGCAGTACATCTACGAAACCAGCTTCCGCGACTGGCAGGTCGGCTATGCCACGGCCATGTCCTTCGGCCTGTTCATCCTCATGTTCGGCTTCACCATGCTGCAGCTCTGGCTGGGCCGGAAGGGAGATACGTGATGGCAAGCGCCCGCACGAGCGGCCTGCGCCGCGCAACCGACCTGTTGATCCTCGGCGCGACCGTCGCCTTCGCCGTCATCTGGCTCCTGCCGGTGATCTGGGTCGTCGCCATGTCGCTCAAGCCGAATGCCGAGCTGATGCGCTCGACGGCCGGCTTCCTGCCGGTCCCGTTCACCCTGGACAACTATATCGGCCTCCTGAAGCTCGACACCGTGCCGCGCTGGCTGATGCACAGCTTCGCGGTCGCCTTCTCGATGACCTGCCTCGTCCTGGTCGTGTCGTCCATGGCGGGCTATGCCTTCGCCCGGCTGGAATTCCCGTTCAAGAAGACGCTCTTCCTCCTGATGGTCGCGGGCCTGATGGTGCCCGAGCAGTCGGTGTTCATTCCGCTGCACACGATGTTCGCCGGCTGGGGCCTGCACAACACCCATTTCGCCCTGGTCATGCCGCGCGTTGCGGTCCCGATCGGCGTGTTTCTGATGATGCAGTTCTTCCGCGGCGTGCCGAGGGAGCTGGAGGAGGCGGCCGCCATCGACCACGCCTCGCGGCTCACCATCTTCCTCAGGATCATGCTGCCGCTCTCGGTGCCGGCGCTGACGACGCTCGGCCTCTTCACCTTCATCTTCGCCTGGAACGACTTCCTCTGGCCGCTGGTCTCGGCCACCCGGGCCGACATGTACACGGTGACCCTCGGGCTCGCCTCGATCCAGGGCAACTTCGCCTTCACCGAAGGGCTCGGCTCCGTCATGGCCTCGGCGGTCTTCGCCAGCCTGCCCATCGTTCTTCTGTTCCTGATCTTTCAGCGCTTCATCGTGGCGGGTGTCGCCATGAGCGCCGGAAAGTAGACGCCCCGTCCCGCGTGCGGGACGGCATCCGACAACCGCATCGCAAGGAGGACATGATGCACAAGACGAAAACGTTGCAACGCCTGGCATTCGCCACGGCCATGATGACCACGCTGTGGGCCGGCACGGCGCACGCCGTCGATATCTCGTTCTTCCGCTTCTTCGGCGACTGCAACACCGAATACGGCACCGTCACCGACGTGTCCAAGGCCAACGGCGAGTGCGGCATCATCACGGCGCTCACCAACAAGTTCAATGCCGAGAACACGATCGGCGCCAAGGTCGTGACCCAGACGGTCGACTGGGGCGCCTACTACGACCTGCTGACCGCGACCTATTCGACCGGCAACATCCCTGACGTCGCCGTGATGCACGCGTCGGTGATGCCGAACTTCTCCGACCGCGACCTGCTCACGCCGCTCAGCAAGCCGATGGCCGACCTCGGCATCGATACCAACGATTTCGCCCCGGCCGCGCTCAAGAACGCCAGCGCCAAGGGCGAGCTCTATGCCCTGCCCTACGACCTTCATGCCGAGCTCTTCCACGTCAACATGGACCTGATGAAGCAGGCAGGCCTCGTCAATGCCGACGGCTCGCCGATCCTGCCCGGATCGCCCGAGGAGCTGATCGAGCAGGGCAAGAAGTTCAAGGCGGCGACCGGCAAGTTCTATATCACGGTGGAATCGCAGAGCGCCGAAGGCACCATGGTGCGCATCTTCGATTCGCTGGTCTGGCAGCAGGGCGTCGACGTTATCTCCGCCGACGGCAAGACGGCCAGCATCAACACGCCGGAAGGCCTCAACGCCGCCAAGCTGATCTCGTCCATCTATACGGAAGGCCTGGCCAACCCCGCCCTCGACTATCCGGGCTCCGAGCAGGCGTTCCTCAACGGCGAGGCCGGTATCCTGATCAACGGCACCTGGGGCGTCGACAACTACGACACGCAGGCCAAGAGCGGCAAGGTCGCACTCAAGGACTACCGCGTCGCCAACGTGCCGCAGCTCTTCGCCAAGCCCGCCGTCTGGGCCGACAGCCATATGTGGGTGATGCCGAAGAACGACGACCGCAGCCAGGAAAAGACCGAAGCCGCGCTCGCCTTCATCAAGTTCCTCAACGACAACAATTTCCAATGGTCGCGGACGGGCCACCTCTCGGTACGCCAGTCGGTGCTCGGCTCCGAGGAATTCAAGGCCCTGCCGCACCGGGCGGAATTTGCCGAGACGGCCAGCCATGCGACGTCGCTGCCGCAGATCCAGAATGAACGCGGCATCTACAATGCGATGACCACCGACCTCAACGCCATGTGGCTGACCGGCTCCGATCCGCAGACCGCGCTCGAGGCGATGCAGTCCGGCGTCGAGCGCATCCTGCGCCGCAACCGCTAAGCAAGCCCCCTCCAGCCCGCCAGCCGGGCTGGTCTCTCACCGGGATACGCGCCGCAAGGCGCGTATCCCGGCCCCAACGGCCGAACAGCTGACTTTTCCAAGGACAATCCCCGATGAACGCGCATTCCCAGTCGCTCGCCGCAGCGAAGACGCCGCTCCGTGCCACGCTCTCGCTCGATGGACCATGGGCGTTCCGCCACGAGACCGATACCGCATGGCGGCAGGCAAAGGTGCCGGCGCACTGGCAGGCCTGTTTCGAGGACCTGGCCGTCAGCTTCGGATCGGCCACCTATCGCCGGGATTTCACGGTTCCGGCCGAGTGGGCGGGGCTGGAGATCGCCCTTTGCTTCGGCGCCGTCAGCGACCTGGCCGTCGTCTCGGTCAACGGCGCGGAGATCGGCCGCCACGAGGGCGGCTATCTTCCTTTCGAATTCATCGTTCCCGCCGGCCTCCTGAAGGCCGACAACACGCTGGAGGTCGTCGCCTCACTGCCGGATGCCCATCGCAACGGCGAGGGTGTCGATTTCGCCGAGATCCCCCACGGCAAGCAGAGCTGGTACGGCCCGCAGGGCGGTATCTGGCAATCGGTGCGGCTCGAAGCCCGCAACGCGTTGCATATCTCGTCGCTCCGCCTCGATCCCGTCTGGCCCGAAGGCCGGCTGGAGATCCGCGCGGGGTTTGCAAGAGCGGCCGCCGGCACACTACGGATCGGGATCGCCGATCCGGAGGGCGCCGCCGTCTTCACCGGCGAAATCGCCGTCGCCGGCGATACGCTCGAACACGCGCTGCAGCTCGACGGCATCCATGCCTGGTCGCCGGAAAGCCCGCACCTTTATGCGATCGAGGCCGTGCTCGTCGTCGACGGCGTCGAGATCGACAGCCGGCTGGAGAGCTTCGGCTTCCGTCTTTTCGAGGCACGGGACGGCTACCTGCACCTGAACGGCGCGCCGCTCTACCTGCGCGCCGCCCTCGACCAGGATTATTACCCGGACGGTTTCGGCGCGCCGCCGTCGCTCGCGCTGCTCGAGGACCAGTTGCGCAAGGCGAAAGCCATGGGCCTCAATTGCCTGCGCTGCCACATCAAGGTCCCCGACCCGCGATACTACGACGTCGCCGACCGGCTGGGCATGCTGGTCTGGACGGAGATTCCCAATATCGAGACGTTCACGCCCGCCTCGGCGGCCCGCCTGCGCACGACCATGGAAGGCATTCTCGCGCGCGACCGCAACCATCCCTCGATCGTCATCTGGACGCTGGTAAACGAGGACTGGGGCACGCGGCTGCGCGAGGCCGCCGAGCAGCGGCAATGGATTTCCGGGATGGTCGACTGGCTGCGGGCCGAGGACCCGCTGCGCCTCGTCGTCGACAACTCCGCCTGCTTCCCCAACGTCCACGTCAAGACCGACATCAACGACTATCACTTCTACCGCACGGCCGTCGACCGGCGCGAGGAATGGGACCTGCTCTGCCGTGAGTTCGCCGGCAATGCGGACTGGACCTTCTCGACCGAGAAAGAAGCCGTGCGCACGCGCAGGGAGCCGCTGATCCTTTCCGAATTCGGCGTCTGGGGCCTGCCCGATCCCGCCCGCCTGCGCGACGGGAGCGGGCGCGACCCCTGGTGGATGCCCTACGGCGCGACCTGGGCGGACGGGACCGCGCTGCCGCAGGGCATCGAGGCGCGCTTCCGCGAACTCGGCCTCGGCCAGGTCTTCGGCGATATCGGCCGGTTCATCGGACAGGTGCAGTGGTACCAGTACATGAACCTCAAATACGAGCTCGAGGTCATCCGCAGCCATGCGCCGATCGGCGGCTACGTTATCACCGAGCTCACCGACGTGCATTGGGAAGGCAACGGCCTCATGGACATGGCGCGCAACCCGCGCCCGTTCGCCGCCGCGCTGCCGGCCGTCAATTCCGATATCGTCATCGCGCCCCGCGCCGCCCGCCATGCGGTCTATGAGGGCGAGGCCGCTGCCTTCGACGTCAAGGTCGCCACCGGCGGCACGGCCCTGCCGGAAGGCAGCCGCCTGCTCTGGGAGTTCGGCACGGAAAAGGGCGAGGTCCCTCTGCCGGCCATCGCGCCGATGGCCGTTCACGACAGCCCGATCGCGCCGACGGCCCATGCCGCGCCGGCATCGGAAATCCGCAAGGCGAGTTTCCGCATCGTGGCGCCGGACGGCAGCGTCCTGTCCCAAAATTCCGAGGCGATCTCCGTCTACGGCAAGCGCGAGGCGATATCGCCGGTCCGCTTCGCCTCAAACGACGAGCGGATTTTCGAGCGGCTGATGCTGCTGGGCCATATCGGTGTTTCGCCCGAAGAGGCGGACGTCCTCGTCACCGGCGACATCGATGCCGACCGCATCGAGGCGATCCATTCGGGCCAGCGCGTGCTGCAGATCGTCGCCAAGGCACCGGGCCGCCTGCGCGACGACACCCCGCCGCGCGACGGCCCCATGTCGATCGAGATCGATCCGGGTGCGGGCGGCATGATCTCGGGGCCGTATTTCAGCTTTCCCGGCTACAACCTGGTCAATCGCCACAAGTCCATCTGGCGCGGCGACTGGGTCGGCAATTTCTCCTGGCTGCGGCGCGACGGTGTCTTCCGCTCCATTCCGGGCGGCCCGCTGTTCGACCTCTCCTTCTCAGGGATCGTGCCGGACCAGGTGATGGCCGGCTTCCGTCCCTGGGAATTCCAGGGCCGCGTGCATGCGGGCGTCGTCGTCGGCTGGGTGCACAAGCCGGCCGCCTTCGTCCTCGAAAAACGGCTCGGCCGCGGCAAGCTCGTGGCGACGACATTCCGGCTCGACCGCGAGGTCCCGGACGCCGATCCGCTGGCGACGGCCCTCTACGACGGCTTGCTCGCGCTCGCCGGGCTTCCGTGACACTCCGCCATTCCTCGCAGCCTTACCTTCCGTGCCGGGTTGGACACGCCAGTTTCAGCATTGTATAAAATCGACAAATCGATCTCGGTGAATGAAAGCGGGCAATACGGCATGGTGACGGTCGGCAAAGGGTTGATGCACAAGACCATGGCCGAGGCCGCGGCGTCCGCCATCCGCGAGCGCATTCTCGGCGGCGCCTATCCGCCGGGCATGCGGCTGCGCCAGGATGCGCTCGCGGAAGAGTTCGGCATGAGCCGGATCCCGATCCGCGAAGCCCTGCTGGTTCTCGAGCGGGAGGGCATCCTCACGATGATGCCGCACCGGGGGGCCGTCGTCGTCGAACTGTCGGTCGACGAGATCGAAGAGCTCTTCAACATGCGGCTGCTGCTGGAGCCGTTCCTGTTCCTCCGCTCCGCCCCGAAGCTCACGGCCGAGGACTTCCAGCATCTCGCCGGAAACCTCGAACGGTATACGGCCGCGATGGAGGTGGTCGATGTCGACAGCTGGAACGACCTGAACACCGACTTCCACATGACGCTCTACCGGCATGCGCGCAGCCCCCGTATCGTGGCGACGGTGCAAAACCTTCTTGCGGAATGCGACCGGCACACCCGCATTCAGCTGACGAACATCACTGTGGATCGAAACCGGGCGGTCGAAGAGCACAAATCGATCCTGACGCTCTGCCGCGAAGGCCGGTTCGAAGAGGGTGCGGCGCTCATGCGCGAGCACGTCGACCATATCCGCCGCGTTCTGCTCGATCTTTTGAAAGACCGCGACGCCAGCAGCACAAAGACGCGGGCCGCCGGGTAACGTCGCTTTCGTGCGCGCGATACGGGCCCGGCATGGCCCCGCGAGGAGCCGCGGGGCCTTCCGGTCTCAGCGCGCGCCGACCGTGAAGAGGGGTTCGCCCAGCTTCTGGACATCGACCTCGATGCCCAGGCCGGCGCCGGCCGGGGCCGAGCCGAAGCCGTTCGAGGACCGTGGCGTATAGCCGGCCAGATGCCCGTCGGTCCAGTCGTTGAAGAACGGCGTCATCAGGAGGGATTCCGGCCGGGTCGTCGCCGCGACATGGCTGGTCGCGGCCGTGATGATATCGCCGCCCCACATGTCCTCGACCGACACCGCCATGTTAAGGTCCTGCAGGAGATCGCGCGCCTTCACAACATTCGTCAGCCCGCCGAGCTTGCCGAACTTGAGATTGATCGACACGGCATTGGCCTCGTATTTCGCCCGGAAGACCTCGTCGTGGTTGACGATCGACTCGTCCAGCACCAGCGGCAGCGACGAGCCGCGATGCGCCAGGATGCAGTCGATCGTCGAGCGGCATGGCTGCTCGATATAGACCGGAAGGCCGGCCATGCCCTGGACCGCGAGCTTGGCGGCGGCAAGCGACCAGCCGCCGTTGGAATCGGCGACGATGACGGTGTTCGCATCGCCCGCCTCGACGCTCGCGCGAACGCGGGCGATGTCGTCGAAGGGGTTGTTGCCGACTTTCAGCTGGAAGCGGTTGATGCCGGCGGCACGGCGCGCCGTGATGAAGGCGCCCATCTCCTCCGGCGCGGTCAAAGGCACGGCCTCATAGATCGGGAATCGGTCGTTGATCACGCCGCCGATCAGGCTGGAGACCGGAAGGCCCAGCGCCCTGCCCTTGATGTCCCAGCACGCGATGTCGATGGGGCTCTTGGCGAATTCCTGCCCCATCAGCGTGGCGTTCATGACGCGGTTGACCATCGCGATGTTCGTCGGGTCCTTGCCGACGAGCGCCTCGCCCAGATCCTTCAGCGCCGTGCGGATCCCCACCGGAAACGTCGGAAGGTAGACCTTGCCGAGCGTCGTGATCTCGCCCCAGCCGCTGATGCCTTCGTCCGTGCGGATACGAACCACGGTCCCGTCCTCGCTCTTCGCCACCCGGTCCCCGGACATGATGTACGTGCCGTGCGCATAGCCGACCGAATAGGCGTAGACGTCCATGCCAACAATCTTCATCGAAGTGCCTCTTGATCGTATACCGATGAAGATTGTATAAAATATTCATCGGGGGCGCGCAACAGGGCTTCCGCCTCTTGCCGCCGCGCCGCATGAAAGCGATCATTCCGCCGCAGGTCTCGACAGCGCTTTCTCTCGACGGGGGCGCAGCAATCGAAGGCATCAGGCCCTCAAGCGCTTGCGGCCTGAACGACCGTGACCGCGATCATGTGGAAGACATCGTCGGCGTTGCAGCCGCGCGAGAGGTCGTTCGCGGGTTTTGCAAGGCCCTGCAATATGGGGCCGATGGCCGTGGCGCCACCGATGCGCTGGGCGATCTTGTAGCCGATGTTCGCGGCGTCGAGATTGGGGAAGACGAAGACGTTCGCTTCGCCGTGCAAAGCCGATTGCGGCGCCTTGGCGGCGCTGACGGCCTCGACGAAGGCGGTGTCGAACTGCAGCTCCCCGTCGATGACGAGGTCGGGTGCGGCGGCATGGGCAAGGCGCGTCGCCTCCACCACCTTGGAGACGCGCTCGTGCGCGGCGCTGCCGGCCGTCGAAAAGGAGAGCATCGCCACCTTCGCCGGCTTGCCGGCGAGCGCCTCGTAGGAGCGCGCCGACATGATCGCGATATCGGCAAGGCCCGCCGCATCGGGATCGACCACCAGGCCGCAATCGGCGAAGACGAAGGCGCCCTTCTTCACATGGTGCGAGGCGCAGAGCATCATGAGGAAAAAGCTCGATACGAGGCCGGCGTCCGGCGCGCGGCCGATCACCTGGAGCGCGGCGCGTACCGTATCGGCGGTGGTGGCGACCGCCCCGCCGACCGTTCCGTCCGCCTCGCCCTCCCGCACCATCATGGCGGCAAAGACGAGCGGCGAGCGGACGGCAGCATCCGCGGCCGCCTCGTCCACGCCCTTGTTCCGCCGCAGCGCATGATAGGCGGCGGCAAAGGCCGGGGTCAGCGGCGAGGCCGCCGGGTCCTCGATGCGTATCTCGCCCGGGTCCGCGCCCGCGGCGGCAAGCCGCGCCTCCACGGCACGGCGGTCACCGACAAGGGTGATGCGGGCGATGCCGGCGCGCGATGCACGCACGGCACCTTCGACGATGCGCGGATCCTCGCCTTCGGCGAGCACGATATGGCGGGGAGCAGCCTTCGCGGTTTCGAGAATGCGGTCCAGCGGCTTCATCACGCATGTCCCAGATAATAGATGCCGACGAGGATGAAGAGGCCGATGAAGACGGTCTCGGCCACGACGAGCGCGACGGCGTCGCCTCCGACATCCAGCACACGGCGCAGCGAGGTGCGCATGCCGACCGCGACGATGCCGGCAAGCAGCGCCCAGCGCGAGGCCTCCGTACCGGCCTTGGCGGCGAACTCGGGAATGAGGCCGAAGGAATTGAGCGCGGCGAAGATGAGGAAGGCGACGACGAAGCCGGGCAGCAGCGGCGGGCGCTTTCCGGTCTCGCCTTCCGGCTGCGGCACGTTGCGCAGGACAAGCGAGAAGATCAGCACCACCGGCGCAAGCGTGGTCACGCGGATCAGCTTCACGAGCGTCGCCGTCTCGCCCGCCTCCGGCGAGACGGAGAAGCCGGCGCCGACGACCTGCGCGACGTCGTGGATCGTGCCGCCGAAGAAGATGCCGGTCGCCCGCGCGTCGAGCCCCAGCGTCTGGGCGAGGATCGGATAGGCGATCATGGCGAGGGTGGAGAGCACCGTGACCGAGAGCACGGTGAAGATGAGGTTGCGCTCGGAGAATTCGTTCTTCGGCAGCACGGCGGCGATCGCCATGGCGGCCGAGGCGCCGCAGATGGCGACGGAACCGCTGGTCAGCAGCGCCAGCCGCCAGCCGCGGCCGAGCAGCCGCGCGGCGATCAGGCCGAAGCCGATGGTGGCGGCGATGGCCGAGACGAGCAGCAGGATGGTGCTGGCGCCGAGCCCGATCAGGAGATCGACGCTGATGCGCATGCCGAGCAGGGCCACGCCGATGCGCAGCACCTTCTTGGCGCAGAAATCGATGCCGGCGACGCAGCGTCCCTCCTCCGAAAGGAAATGGAAGGCGATGCCGAGCAGCAGCGCCATCAGCATGGCCGGCGCGCCGTAGTGATCGGAGAGGAACTGCGCGGCGACCGCGACGGCGGCGGCAACCGCGAAACCCGGCCAGTAGGTGGAAAATCCCGAGGGCATGCCCCGGAAGCGGTCTTGGACAGAAGCGGCGAAGGTCATGGTGTCGTTCCGGTCGCGTGGGGAAGCCTTGCCCGCCCGGTCAGCCGGGCGGGCATCGTATCTGGGACAATCAGGCGCGCCGCTGCGCGCGCATGTCGGCGGGATCGATGCCGGCGACCGGCACCGGCTTCTTCATCGCATCGCGGCGGAAGGGCTCGCCGAGCTCCTGGTTGAGGATGACCTCCACGAAGGTCGTCACGCCGCGCTTCTGGTCCTCGATGGCGGTGGACAGCGCCTCGGTGAGGCCGGCGGGCGTGTCGACGGCGACACCCTTGAGGCCGCAGCCCTCGGCGACCTTGGCGTAGCTGAGGTTGGGGTTCAGCTCCGTGCCGACGAAGTTGTTGGAATACCAGAGCGTCGTGTTGCGCTTTTCCGCGCCCCACTGGTAATTGCGGAAGATCACCATGGTGATCGCCGGCCAGCCCTTGCGGCCGATGGAGCCCATCTCGTTCATCGAGATGCCGAAGGCGCCGTCGCCGGCAAAGCCGACCACCGGCACGTCCGGGCAGCCGATCTTGGCGCCGACGATGGAGGGGAAGCCGTAGCCGCAGGGCCCGAACATGCCCGGCGCGAGGTATTTGCGCCCCTCCTCGAAGGTCGGGTAGGCGTTGCCGATGGCGCAGTTGTTGCCGATGTCGGTGGAGACGATGGCCTCCTTCGGCAGCGCCGCCTGGATCGCCCGCCAGGCCTGGCGCGGCGACATGCGGTCCGGTTCGCGGGTGCGTGCGCCCTCGTTCCATTCGGTACCCGGGTCGTCGTCCTCGTGGTCCATCGAGGAGAGCTGCTGCTGCCAGGCGGAGCGGGTCTGGTGGACCGCTGCCTTGCGGTCCTCGCGGCCGGCATCGCCCGCCGTGGGCGAAAGCTGCTCGAGGATCTGGCTGGCGACCTGCCTGGCGTCGCCGCAGATGCCGACCGTCACCTTCTTGGTGAGGCCGATGCGGTCCGGGTTGATGTCGACCTGGATGATCGCGGCGTTCTTCGGCCAGTAGTCGATGCCGTAGCCCGGCAGCGTCGAGAACGGATTGAGCCTGGTGCCGAGCGCCAGCACCACATCGGCGCGGGAGATGAGCTCCATCGCCGCCTTCGAGCCGTTGTAGCCGAGCGGGCCGACCGAGAGGCGATGGCTGCCGGGGAAGGCGTCGTTGTGCTGGTAGCCGCAGCAGACCGGCGCGTCGAGACGTTCGGCGAGCGCCATGGATTCGCCGATGGCACCGCCGATGACGACGCCCGCACCGTTGAGGATGACCGGGAACTTCGCTTCCGAGAGGAGCTTGGCCGCCTCGGCGATCGCCTGCGGGCCGCCGGACGGGCGCTCGAAGCGCACGATGGCCGGCAGGTCGACGTCGATCACCTGGGTCCAGTAGTCGCGCGGGATGTTGATCTGCGCCGGGGCGCAGCCGCGCCAGGCCTTCTCGATCACCCGGTTCAGCACTTCGGGGATACGCGAGGGATCGCGCACCTCTTCCTGGTAGCAGACCATTTCCTTGAACATCGCCATCTGGTCGACTTCCTGGAAACCGCCCTGCCCGATGGTCTTGTTGGCCGCCTGGGGCGTGACCATGAGGAGCGGGGTGTGGTTCCAGTAGGCGGTCTTGATGGCGGTGATGAAGCCGGTGACGCCGGGGCCGTTCTGGCCGATGGCGATGGACATGGTGCCGGTCGCGCGGCTGAAGCCGTCCGCCATCATGCCGGCATTGGTCTCGTGGGCGCAGTCCCAGAACGTGATGCCGGCCTTCGGGAAGAGGTCCGACACCGGCATCATGGCCGAGCCGATGATGCCGAAGGCATGTTCTAGCCCATGCATCTGGAGAACTTTGACGAAGGCTTCCTCGGTGGTCATTTTCATGGCTGCTTCCTTTCCTTGCGGAATTGATCGATGTTTCGGGCGGTCAGAGGATTTCGTCGCGGAGGTAGTACCAGCGGTACATCCCCCATTGGCCGAGCCGGCGGAACGGCGTCAGGAGGCCGTGGCTCGGCAGGGGCGAGGTAAAGATGGGAAGGTCGAGCCCGGCGCCCTTGCCGGCGACCATCTGTGCCATGCGCCGGCCGGCCTGGGCCGAGTACATGACGCCGTTGCCGCCGTAGCCCATGGCGTAGAACAGCTTCTGGGACGGGTCGGGCTGGAAGATGCGGGGCATCATGTCGTGGCTGACATCCACCCAGCCCCACCAGGAATAGTCGATCTCGATGCCGCGCAGGACAGGGAACTTCCGGTAGAGACCTTCCAGCAGCAGCGCCAGGTGCTTCGGGTTGGGCGCGTCACGCCCGGTGATGGCGCTGCGGCTGCCGATCTGCACGCGTCCGTCCGGCAGCATGCGGTAGTAGTGGCGCAGCGTGCGCGTGTCGGTGAGCGGTATGCGCGCCTTGAAGTTCAGCGCGTCGCGCTCGCCGTCCGTCAGCACCCGCGTGACGACCGAGTTCGACAGGATCGGCATCAGCCGGCGGCTGGTCAGCGCGCTCATCCCGGCGGAAGTGTAGCCGGCCGTCGCGATGCAGACGATGCGGGCGCGCACCGTGCCGCCCGGCGTCGTCAGGTAGTGCATGCCGCCTTTCGCCTTGCAATCGAGCACGGGGCTCGACGTATGCACCTTCGCGCCGAGGCGGCGGGCAAGCTTCAGGTAGCCGAAGGCGAGCTTGGCGGCGTGGATGCCCATGCCGTCCGGCTCGTACATCGCCCCGCGCGCCTCCTCGTCGCGCACGAAGTCGCTGTGGACCTCGCCGCGCGAGACCATGCGGGCGCGGTAGCCGAAAGTATCGTTGAGGACGCGCACCTCGCTTTCGAGCGCCGGCAGCACCTTGTCGCGGTGGGCGATGTAGAGATGGCCGCCGTCCTGCGGGTCGCAGTCGATCTCCGGCTCGCGGATGAGCGAGCGGAAAAGGTCGAACCCCTCGGCGATCTCGGCATGCAGCTTGCGGGCGACGTCGACGCCCCAGCGGGCGATCCATTGCGAGCGCTTCAGGCGGCCGGCGGAAATCTGCGCCTGCCCGCCATTGCGGGTGCTGCATCCCCAGGCAACGCCGTTCGCCTCCAGCACCGTCGCCTTGATGCCGTGCTCGCGGGCAAGGTGGATGGCGCAGGAAAGGCCGGTATAGCCCGAGCCGATGATGGCGACGTCGACATCCATGTCGCCCGTGACCGGCCCGTCGTCCTCCGGCTCGGGACCGGCCGTGCCGATCCAGTAGGTGGGTGCATAGTCCTTGCCGGTGCCGGGACTTGCGGCATGTTCGGGATCGTAGGCGGGATCGAACGGTTCCCGGCCGGCCTTGAGGGAGGTGGTGTGCTGCTGCATGGCCTTGCTCCAAGCCTAGTAGCGCGGCGGCAGGACCGGCCGGTTCTTCCGGAAGGCCTGCTTGCGAACGATCTTCCCGTCGCGGAAGGTGAAGAGGTCGCAACCCTCCGCCACGATGCGGCTGCCGTCGGCGGCCGTGCCGGAGAAGGTCCATTCCGAAACGCCCCGGTCACCGTCGACGAAATGGCTATGGTCGCCCCATTCGGCATCCGGCATCGCCGTCCACACGCCGCTGAACGCCTCCGCGATCGCCGCTCGGCCGGTGAACCGCGTGCCGTAGACCTCCGGCCCGCCGACGGCGTTGAAGATGCAGTCCTCCGCGAAGAAGCGCATGACCCCGTCGATGTCATGCCGGTTGAAGGCATCGAACAGACTTTTGAGATCGGTTGCAGAGAGTGTCATGGTCCTGTCCTTTGGTGTCGAAAGGCATGGCTTCGCCGTCGACGGGAAACGCCGTCTTGAAAGGCCGCCAGGCCGGATGCGAAATGGAGTGTCGGGTGGGACGCCGGGCTAGATGCGCCCCTTCCAGGGGATCAGCACCTTTTCGAGGTAGCGGATCAGAAGGTCGAAGGCGAAGGCGAAGATGCCGATGATGAAGATGCCCATGATCACCGTGTCGCTTTCGAGGTTCTCGGCCGCGTTGAGGACCATGAAGCCGAGGCCCCGGTTCGCCGCGACCATTTCGGCCGCCACCAGCGTCGTCCAGCCGACGCCGATGCCGATGCGCATGCCGGTGAAGATTTCCGGCAGGGCCGCCTTCATGATCACCTGGCCGATGACCTGTCCGCGGGTGGCGCCCATCGCATAGGCCGCATGGATCTGCTCCGTGGAGACCGAGCGCACCCCTGCCCTGGCGGCGATCGCCATCGGCGCGAAGATCGCCAGATAGATGAGGAACACCTTCGGGAACTCGCCGATGCCGAGCCAGATGATGACGAGCGGCAGGTAGGCGAGCGGCGGCAGCGGGCGGTAGAACTCGATGATCGGATCGAAGAGGCCGCGCACGATGCGGTTGACCCCCATCAGGATGCCGATCGGCACCGCCGTCACCAGCGCCAGCAGGAACGCCCCGAAGACGCGGCTGAGGCTGGCGAGGGTATGCTGCGTCAGCGTGGAGTTCGAGACGCCCTCCGTCAGCGCCAGCATGAACTTGTCCCAGACCGCGAGCGGAGAGGGAAGGAACAGCGGCTTGACCCAACCGGATTCCGTCACGAGGAACCAGAGCGCGACGAGCACGAGGGCCGTGAGGAGGCTGATGAAGCCGCTGCTCCCGTCGCCGGGGGCGCCGAAGATCTTGCCGGGTTTGACCGAGCGGGTCCTGTTCACTCTCTCAAGCATGGGCCACCTCCGGGTTGCCGGACTCACGTTCGTCGCCATAGATGATGCCGAGCACTTCCTCGCGCATGCGGATGAATTCCGGGCTGGACTTGATCGCCCGGGCATTGCCCTCGGCAAGGAAGCGCCGGTTGAAATCGAGTTCGTAGGTATGCGTGATGCGGCCGGGGCGCGGCGACATGACGATGAGCCGCGAGCCGAGGAACAGCGCTTCCTCCACGCTATGCGTGATGAAGAAGAACATCTTGTCAGTGAGCTTCCACACCTTCAGGAGCAGTTCCTGGATGGTCTCGCGCGTCAGGGCGTCGAGCGCGGCCATCGGCTCGTCCATCAGGAGCATGGCGGGATCGCAGGTCAGCGCCCTTGCAATACCCACGCGCTGCTGCATGCCGCCCGAAAGATGGTAGATCATGTGGCGATGGAAATCCTGAAGCCCAACGAGGGCGAGGTTCTTGGTGGCGAGCTCCCGCCGCGTCGCCTTGTCGACGCCGCGCAGCTTCAGGCCGAATTCCGTGTTCTCGATAACGTTGAGCCAGGGCAGCAGAGCATGCTTCTGGAACACCACCCCGCGCTCGGCGCCGGGGCCGACGACCTGGTGGTTGCCGAGCGTGATGTCGCCCTCCGAAGGGGCCATGAAGCCCGCCATCAGGTTGAGCAGCGTCGTCTTCCCGCAGCCCGAAGCGCCGAGCGCGACGACGAAATCCCCGCTTTTGACGGTCAGGTTGACTCCCTTCAGGGCGATCACCGCCTGATCCGAGTAAAGACCCGGATAGGTCAGACTGATATTCCTGACGCTAAGTGTTTCCATGAGAAATGCCTCCCTGCACCCCGGTCACGGTCTGTAAGCGATGACGCACACACCGGCCGCTCCCACGGCCGGCGCATCCGGCGGGCGCCTTTTACTTTGCGGCCGCCTTGGCGAAGTCTGCATTCACGAAGGGCGCGTAGTCGTCGAGCGCCTTGCTGATCTGCTTCTGCTCGACGAGGAACCGGGCGCTTTCGTTGAGCGCGCGGGTGGCGCCGCCGCCAAGCCAGGTATCGGAGGCCTGTTCGTCCGCATTCGGGAAGGACAGGAGCCCCAGCGCCTCGACCGTGCTCGGGCCGTCGCCGCCGATCATCTTGACGATACCCTGAACCTCCGGCGAATCCACCGTCCAGGCCGCCTTGTCGGCGTTGTAGTCCGCATAGGACTGGGCGAGAACCTTGGTGAAGGCCTCCATCAGCTTGGGGTTTTCGGCCGCCCAGCCCTTGTCGACCACCAGGCCGTCGAAGGTCGGAACGCTCGCCGCACCGATGACCTCGGAATCGGAGATCGTCTTGCCGGTCTTCTGGATTTCCGAGAGCGCCGGCGGCCAGACATAGGCGGCGTCGATATCGCCGCGCTGCCAGGCCGCGACGATCTGCGGCGGCTTCAGGTTGAGGATATCCACCTCGCGCGGATCGATCTTCCAGACGGAATTCAGGCCGACCAGAAGGTGGAAGTGCGACGTCGAGACGAAGGGCACGGCGACCTTCTTGCCCTTGAGATCCGCAGGCGTCTCGATGCCGGAGCCGTCGCGGGCGACCAGCGCCTCGGACTTGCCGATATTGTCGAGGATCCAGAAGAGCTGAAGGTCGACGCCGCGCGTCGCGGCCGCGGCCGTGCCCGTGGAGCCGATCACGCCGATCGGCACGTCGCCGGAGGCAAGCGCCGTCGTGATATCGCCGGCCGACGAGAACTGGCGCCAGTCGATCTTGTAGCCGGCCTCCTTGGCGGCCGCGTCGAAGCGGCCGTCGGCGATGGCGGCCACGAACGGACCGACGATCTGCTGGTAGCCGACGACCAGACTGGTTTCTGCGTAAGCCATGCCTGACACGGCAAGGCCGGCCACGAAGCTGGTGGCGGCGGCCAAGCGTTTGAATTGTCTTGAAAGCATCATCGTTCCTCCTCATCGACTGGTGCTTGAGCCGGTTGTCCCGGTCTTCTTGACAAAAGTGATAAATGCGGTGCCCCGCTTGCGTTATATCCAGTTTGGAAGTTGAATAAATCCAGTTCTTTGACCTGAAGGGGATTTCGTGCGCGTCAACGTATCCGAGACGATCTTCTTCATCGACCGGGAAAGCGGGCTGGGCCTGCAGGCCCAGCTTCGCGAGACGGTGGTATCGGCGGTGCTCGCCGGGCGCATCCAGCCGGGCGCGCACCTGCCCTCCACACGCAAGCTCGCCGACTATCTCAACATCTCGCGCATCACGGTCACGCTCGCCTATCAGGAGCTCGTCTCGCAGGGCTATGTCGAGGTCGCCAACCGCAGCTCCTACCGTATATCCGGCAACCCGCCCGGCAAGGTGCTCGACAACGACCGCCCGTCGGCGGGCGCCGCCCCGGTCGACTGGAGCAGCAAGATCAAGATGAGCTTCGGCGTCGTGCGGCAGATCCCCAAGCCGCTCGACTGGCGGCGTTACCCCTATCCCTTCCTTTACGGCCAGATGGACCCTTCGCTCTTCGATCTCAATGCCTGGCGCGATTGCGCGCGCCGGGCCCTGGCGCGGGAGGACTTCATCCTGATGGCGAGCGACTTCGCCGCGGCGGACGACGTGCGGCTCGTCAACTATATCTGCTCGCGCACCCTGCCGCGGCGCGGCATCCACGCCAATCCGGACGAAATCCTCGTCACCGTGGGCGCACAGAACGCACTCTGGATCGCCACGCGGCTGATCCTCGAAAAGGGGTCGAACGCCGTCTGCGAGAATCCCTGCCATCCCGATATCAGCGCATCGCTTTTCCTCAGCGGCGCGAAGGTGACGGCCATCGACGTGGATGACGCGGGCCTGCCGCCGGACGACCTGCCGAAGGATGTCGACGCCGTCTACGTCACGCCCAGTCACCATTCGCCGACCGGCGCGACGATGCCGATCGACCGGCGCACACGCCTGCTGGAGGCAGCGGAGGAAAAAGATTTCGTCATCGTCGAGGACGACTACGAGTTCGAGATCAGCTATCTCGCCCCGCCCTCACCCGCGCTGAAAGCCTTCGACGCCACCGGGCGCGTGCTCTATATCGGCAGCTTCTCGAAATCGCTGTTTCCCGGCCTGAGGCTCGGCTATCTCGTCGCCCCCGCACCCTTCATCCGCGAGGCACGGGCCCTGCGCTCGCTGATGCTGCGCCATCCGCCCGGACATCTCCAGCGCACCGCGGCCTACTTCCTGGCGCTCGGCCACTACGACGCCGTGCTGCATCGCATGCGGACCGAATACCACAAACGCCATATGCTGATGGCCGAGGCGCTGCAGCGGAACGGCCTGTCGATCGCCGGCTCCTGCGATTTCGGGGGGACATCGTTCTGGATGAGGGGGCCGGAGGGCCTCGACGCCGACCAGCTCGTGCGCGAATTGCGCCAGGACGGCGTACTGGTCGAATCCGGCTCCCCCTTCTTCCCCCAAAGCAGCCGGCCTTGCCGTTACTTCCGGATGGGCTACTCGTCGATCCCGGGCGCCAACATCCCGGAAGGCGTGGCGAGGGTGCGCGCCCGGATCGACCGTCTCATGGAACCGGAGAGCTAGACGCCGAGATAGCGTTGCAGCAGTTCCGGCCGCTTCTTCAGTTCGCTTGCCGGCCCTTCATGGGCGATATGGCCGTTGTTGATGATATAGACACGATCGGCCAATGCGAGCGTCGCCGCGAGGTTCTGCTCGACCAGCACGATCGTCTGGCCGGCCTTGGCCAGGTCCTGGCAGGCGCGCATGAGGTCCCGGACGATGACCGGCGCCAGCCCCTCGAACGGCTCGTCGAGCAGGATGACCCTGGGATCGCGAACGAGGGCGCGTGCGATTGCCAGCATCTGCTGCTCGCCGCCGGAAAGGTCGGTGCCGCGGCTGGTGCGGCGCTCCTTCAGGCGGGGAAACATCTCGTAGATGCGGTCGAGCGGCCATTTGTTGTCGGCGGTCAGGCCGGCGAGGATGATATTCTCCTCGACATTGAGGCTACCGAAGATGCGCCGGTCCTCATGGACGAGCTGCATGCCTCGGCGGGCGACGGCATGGGCCTTCCTGCCCGCCAGTTCCTCGCCGTCCAGCCTGACGCTGCCGGTGCGCGGACGCACCACGCCCATAAGGCTTTTCAGCGTGGTCGACTTGCCGGCGCCATTGCGGCCGATGAGCGCGACGACCTCGTTCTTCTCGACACGCATGGAGACGTCGAACAGGATATGACTGTCTCCGTAGTAGCTGTTCAGCCCTTCGACTTCGAGCAGGCTCATGCCATCTCCTCGTCAACGCCGCCAAGATAGGCTTCCTGGACCTTGGCGTTGTTCTTGATCTCCTCGGGTGTGCCCTCGACAAGCACCCTGCCCTCCTGAAGCACCGTGACTTTTCCGACGAGCTCGAACAGCGCATCCATGTCGTGGTCGATGATGATCATGGTGCGGCCGATCGCGATCGACTTCAGAAGTGCAACGGTGGTCACGCGTTCCTGCGGGCTCATGCCGGCCAAAGGCTCGTCAAGCAGCAGCAGGCTGGGCGAGGTCGCCAGCGCCAATCCGATTTCGAGACGCCGCTTCTCGCCGTAGGCAAGTTCGGAAACCGGCGTATCGAGGCGGCGGGTCAGGTTGACCAGTGCGGCGGCGCCCTCGACCTGATGGTCGAGGCCCGGCACGCCCGACAGGCTCCTGAACAGGTCGAGCTTGAACTTGCCGCGCAGCAGGCCGAGCGCCGCGATGGACAGGTTCTCGCGCACCGTCAGCCGCTCGAACAACTGGTTGATCTGATAGCTCTTCGTCAGGCCGCACTGGCACACGTCGGTCACGCTCATGCCGGTGATGTCGCGACCTTCGAACACGATCTTGCCCGATGTCGGGGCCACCTCGCAGGTGAGCATCTTGAAGAAGGTCGACTTACCGGCGCCGTTCGGCCCGATGATGCCGCGCATCTCGCCATAGTCGACCGAGAAGTCGATGTCGCTGTTTGCAACGACGCCGCCATAGCTCTTGGTCAGGCCCGTTGCCCGCAGGATGGCGCCGGTATTCTCGCTCGACGGCTTGCGGGCGAGCATTTCGGCGCTGCGGTTTGCGATCGCGGCTATGCTCTCGACCTCGGCGCCCGTCTCGGCGGTCGTCTCGTCGACCGGCTCCTGCTTGCGCTTCGCTCCGGCCGCGAGGTGATAGAGATCGACGATCGCGCCGACGAGGCCGCGGCGCAGGAAGCAGACCAGGAGCACGAAGACGATCCCAAGAACGAGCTTCCAGCTGGCGCCGAGGTTGAGCGTGGTCTGGAAGAAATCGCTCATGAAGAGCCATGCGCCTGCGCCGAGCAGCGGGCCGAACAACGTTCCGGCGCCGCCGATCGCCGTCTGCATGACGATCTCGCCCGACGTTGCGAACATGAACGCATCGGGCGGCATGAAGCCCTGGAACATGCCGAGCAGGCCGCCGGCAAAGCCCGTATAGATGGCGGCGATGACGAAGACCGACAGCTTGTATCCGTGCGTGTTGTGGCCGAGCGCCTCGGCCCTCAGCGGATTGTCGCGGATGGCACGCAGCAACAGGCCGAACGGCGAGCGCACGATGCGCAACGCAATCGCCAGTCCGACAAAATACCAGAAGGCGAAGAAGATATACATCGTCCAGTTCGAGTCGAACTCGATTGTCGTGAACCCGAGCGAAAGGTTTGGCGTGGGAACACCCGGCAGCCCGTTTTCGCCGCCGGTATATTCCGACAGCGGATTGAACTCCACGAAGAAGAAGACCTCGGCGATCGCCACGGTGATCATGGCGAAATAGATGCCGGTGCGCCTCAGGGCGATCAGGCCGACGAGATAGCCCACGACGCCGGCGGCGGCAGCACCCAGGAACAGCGCCAGGATGGTGTTTTCCATCGGCGTCTCCGTCAGCATGTAGGCGGCGAACATGCCGCCGGTGCCGAAGAAGGCCGCCTGGCCGAAGGAGAGCAGGCCGGTATAGCCGAACAGCAGGTCGAAGCCGATGCCGAGCAATCCCCAGATGAGGATGCGGTTGATGGTGCTGGGCGTAAAGCCGAGATAGGGCAGCACGAACGGCGCCAGGCACAGGCCGATGACGACGAGAAGTTCGATGAGGTAGGGGCGTTGTCTGATCATGGGAACCGCGTCTATTCGCGGCCCGCCGTGCCGAGCAGTCCGTGAGGACGAAGCACGAGCACCAGCGTCATCGCCACGAAAAGCATGACATAGGAATAGGCCGGGTTGAACATGGAGGTGATCGAGATGATCTCTCCCGCGATGAGGCCGCCAATGATGGCGCCGGGGAATGACCCGACACCTCCTATGACGACGACCACGAAGGTCTGGACGAGGATCGCCTCGCCGACATCGGGCGCGATCGAAACCACCGGCGCATTGACGATGCCGGCAAAACCGGCCGCCATCGCGCCGATGCCGAAGACGAGCATGAACACCTTGTAGACATCGATGCCCAGCGAATCGACCATGACCGAGTCCTCGATGCCGGCGCGCACGATCATGCCGAGACGCGTCTTGTAGAGGACGAAGTAGAGGACGAGCAGCGCGATCGCGACGATGCCGAGCGCGGCGAGGCGATAGGTCGGATAGACCATGAAACCGAGATTGGTGATGCCCTGGAACATTTCCGGCGGCGGGGTCGTGCGCGACAGGCTGCCGAAGAAGAAGCGGACCAGCTCGACGAAGACGATGCCGAGGCCGAAGGTGACGAGCAGCTGGTCCTCAGGCGGTCGCGAATAGAAATGCCGGATGATCAACCGTTCTGTGACGACGCCGACCAGCATGACGAACAGCGACCCGACAGCCATCGCGGCTATGAAGGAATCGGTGTAGGTGTAGGCGACCCAGCCGGCATAGCCACCGAGCATGAACATCGCGCCATGCGCGAGATTGAGCACGCCGAGCGTGCCGTAAATGATCGTCAGGCCCGATGCGATCAGCGCCAGTAGCGCGCCCAGCACAAGCCCGTTGAAACATTGCGAAATGAAATTCGCCCAGTTGATCACGCCGCCCCACCTCTGTAATGGCCCGCCCGACATGTGCGGGGTTCACCCCCGCACAGCCGTCAGGCCGGATATAAAGGACCCCCGCGGCCTTGGACCGCGGGGAGATTGTGCCTCAGGTATAGTCGCCCGGATTGCAGCCGAAGGCGTCCGGCGCCTGGATGACCGTGTCGCCCGCGACCATTTCGAGCACTTCCCAGAAGTCCTCGTCGTTCTTCATTTCGGACTGGGCCTTGCCCTTGACGATGACGACCGGGCGCACGCACTGGTGATCTTCGGGGCGATAGTGGACATCGCCGAGCAGCGAGGGGATCGTCTCGCCCTTTTCGTACTGCTTGATGACATCCGGCGGATAGAAGCTGCCGGCTTCCGTCACCATGCGCGCCCAGTGGGCGAAGCTGACATAGCTGTTCTCCGCGCCCCATTCCGGCCGGTAGCCGTATTTCTGCTGGAACACATCGACGAACTGCTTGGCCAGCGGGAACTTGTCCTCCAGCGTCCACCAGAAATCGGTCGCCGCGAAAACGCCGGCGGTAATGTCCGGTCCGACTTCCTTGGCGAGGAACGGGATCTGGTAGGGAATAACCAGCGTCATCGTCGGAAGGATGCCGAACTGCTTGGCCTGCTGGGTCGACAACACGGCGTCGCGACCCCAGTTGACGTTGATCAGGAACTCGGCGCCCGAATTGGCGATGTTCGTCAGGTACTGGCTGAAGTCCTGCGTGCCGAGCGGCGACACCTGGTTGGTGACCATCTCCCAGCCGGCCTTCTGCGTCAGGTAGTCGTTGACGGACTTGGTGGTGGTGTGACCGTAGGTGTAGTCGGGCGTCATGAACGCCGCCTTGCGCTTCTCCCCGAAATTCTTCACCAGGACCGGGCCGATCGCGTTGGCGGCCATCTCCCCGTAGAAGCCCTGACGGAAGCCGTAGCGCACGCAGTCCTTGCCGGTCGTGTCGTTGGAACCGGAGATGCCGGCGAGGTAGAGGATCTTTTCGCGCTGGGCGAACTTGTTGAGCGCCACCGCGACGGCCGAGGAGGTCGACCCGGTCATCAGAACGATCTTGTTCTGGTTGATGAACGTCTGTTCGGCCTGCACCGCATTGTTGGGCTTGGCGGCGGAGTCGGCCGAAAGAAGCTGGACCTTCTTGCCCAGCAGGCCGTTGTCGATCTTCGGCGCGATCGCCTTCATGAGCTCGTGATTGGTGTTGATGTGCTCGACGGCGAGCTCCCATCCCTTCAGCTCGTCGGCGCCCTGCACCGCATAGGTGCCCGTCAGCGGAACGGCTGCGCCGACATAGATGCTGTCGCCTTCGGAGCCTGCCGGCCATGTGCCGATCGGCGGCTTGTCGTCCGCCCATGCCAGGATCGGCATCGACGGCAGCATTGCCGCGCCCGCTGCTCCGGCCCCGGCAAGCAAGGCTTGCCGGCGCGTCCACGCGCTATTCAAAATTCGAGACATAGACTTCCTCCCGTGTCAGAGGCCGGCCCTCCCGGCCAACCTGAGAACTCCATGGAGGAAATTTCCCTCGACAAATCCCGCAGCAGGGCGTACGGCGTCCGCCGTCAACCCGGAATGAGCAGGATCAGCTCCTCCACTGAATCCAGGCTTCAATAAACGGCAGCAAACTGATCGAAACCTGATACGAAGCTGACGCGAAACTGAATTTTGCTAGTTTTTCGTGATTTGCCGTGCTGGCGGAACAGCCGCGTCAATCGCACCGAGCAGCCCGTCGAGAGACGGCGCGCCAACCACATATCCCGATTGAACGGACAACCGCGCCGCGTGCACGCCGGTCTCCAGCGCCAGCGCCGCCTCGCTGATCTCGGGATACCCGAACGTGCCGGCGGCGCCCACGAGCCTGTGCGCCAGGCTCTCGAGGTCCGCCAGCACATCGACATCGGCCGGGTTGTCATCGAGGAAGTCCGCGAAACGTGCAAGCATGAGGCGATCCTCGGCGAGGCGCACGGCAAACGCCCCGTCCGGGTCGAGGCGGGCGAGATCCGCCGCGCTCGGCCGCTTCATCTGGTCGTAGCGGGTCGTTTCCACCAGCCGGTAGCCGATGCCGCGGCGGGTCTCGACCTTGGCCTCGGCGCCGGCGGAGTGCAGAACCTGCCTCAGTTTGGAGATGTGGGCCTCGATCGCATTGCCGGACACCTCGTCACTGAACGAATAGAGCGCCTCTTCGATCATCCGTTTCGGCGTCATGTGGTTCTTGCGCCGGGCCAGCAGCTCGAGCAACTGGAATTGCTTGCGTGTCAGCGGCACGCTGACGCCGCCGACGATCGCCTCGAGCGCATCGCGGTCGACGACGATGTTGGCCACGACCAGCCGGTTGTCCTTCATCGACGACGGCCGGCGCAAGAGGGCGGTGATCCGGGCGCGAAGCTCGGGAACGGCGAACGGCTTCACCAGGTAGTCGTCGGCGCCGTTGGCCAGCCCGCTGACCTTGTCTTCCACCTTGCCGCGCGCCGTCACCATCAAAATGGGAGCGGCAATCGAGCGTTTGCGCATTTCGCGGACAAGCTCGAGTCCATCCCGGTCGGGCAGGCCGAGATCGACGACCATCAGGGAGTATTCCGTCTCGCGCGCGGCCGCGAGCGCATCTTCGGCAAAACCCATGACATCGACCGTCAGGCCAAGAGCGCGCAGTTCCCGTCCGACAAGCCCGGCGACGTCGCGATCATCTTCCACGACCAGAACGCGCGGCGGCCCGGACGCCATTCCATCGTCGAATGCAGCGTTTTTTCCCGGCTCCGCCGTGGAAGCGCGGTTCACCATCTCACGAGCCCGATTGCCTCACCCCCCGTTGCCTCGGGATTTTGGAAGGCTTGTGAGGCAAAAGCAAGAGGTTTACATATTTCGCCAAGGACCAGGAGCGTTCGCCGAACCGACATCCGGCACACGGGCAATGATTTCCTGGTCGAGGAGGAGGCATGTCGGCTTCGGTCCTGATCGCCGATGACGATCCGAACATATCGCGCGCCCTGGGTTTCCTGATGCGCCAGGAGGGGCATGACGTGCGCGTCGTCGCCGATGGCGAGCAGGCTCTGGCTGCCGTCAGGAGCGATCCGCCCGACGTCATCCTGCTCGACGTCATGATGCCCAAGGGCAACGGATATGACGTGTGCCGGGCGCTGCGCGCGAACCGGTCGTACGGAAATATCCGCATCATCATGCTGACGGCCAAGGGCGGCGAGGCGGACCAGCGGGTCGGCATGGAACTGGGCGCCGACGCCTATATCACCAAGCCGTTTGCCATCACCGATGTGGTCTCGTGCGTGCAATCGGTGCTATCCACCCAGCCGGATTCCAAGTAGCGGCGGATGCGACGATGCTGAGAAGAACGGCAAGACAGGATCGCGTACTGGCGCTGTTCGGCGCCGGGGTGCTGCTGCTCAACCCGCCGATCGTCAACCTGTTCTACGGATATGTCTTCGGCGTACCGACGCTCTATCTCTACTTCTTCGGCGTCTGGGCGCTGGTGATCGGCGCCGTCGCCCTGATTTGCGAACGCGGCGGAGGCCAGGCGGCCGAAGGCGGCAGGGACGCGCCGCCGCGATGAGCCAGTCGGTCCTCGTTGCCATCGCCGTCGCCTATCTGCTGTTGTTGTTCGCGATTGCCTGGGCGGTGGAGCGCGGATCGGGCCGGCTGTCGCGGCTCACCGGCTCCAGCGTCGTCTACACGCTGTCGCTTGCCGTCTATTGCAGCTCGTGGACGTTCAACGGCGGCGTTGGCAAAGCCTCGCAGACGGGCCTCGACTTCCTGCCGATCTATCTCGGGCCCACGCTGGTCTTCTGTCTGGGGCCTCTGGTGCTGCGCCGCATCCTGCGCATCAGCCGCGCCAACCGCATCACGTCGATCGCAGACCTGATCGGCGCGCGCTTCGGCAAACGCGCCAGCCTTGCCGCGCTGGTGACCACGATCGCGGTGATCGGCCTCGTTCCCTACATCGCGCTGCAGCTCAAATCGATCTCCAACGGGCTCGCGGCGCTGAGCAGCAGCGGCTCGCCAGTCGGCATAGACGGGCCGATGCTGGCGGACGGCGCACTGTGGGCCGCCATCGTGCTGACCATCTTCGCGATGCTGTTCGGCAGCCGCAGCATCCGGCCGGGCGAACACCATCCCGGCATGGTCGTGGCGGTAGCCGCCGAATCGATCCTGAAGCTGATCATCCTGACGGCGATCGGGCTATTCGTCGTCTACTGGCTGTTCAACGGGTTTGGCGACCTGTTCGCACAGGCCTCGCAGGTGCCCGACATCGGTGCCGTTTTCGACGGGTCGTCGTATTCCTACGGCTATAGCTGGATCAGCATGACGCTGCTCGCCGCACTCGCCATCTTCTGCCTTCCGCGGCAATTCCAGGTGATGGTGGTCGAAAATGTCGACGAGCGCCATCTCAACCGGGCGCTCTGGCTGTTTCCGCTCTATCTGCTTGCGATCAACCTGTTCGTGCTGCCGATCGCGATCGCCGGCCGGCTTATATTGTCGCCGGACACCGATCCGGACAGTCTCGTGCTGGCATTGCCCTACCTGACCGGACATCCGTGGCTTGCGCTGGTCGCCTTTCTCGGCGGCCTGTCCGCCGCGGCGAGCATGGTGGTGGTCGAGACCACCGCGCTCAGCCTGATGGTCTGCAACGATGTCGTGATGCCGGCGCTGCTCCGGGTCAGGCGGCTCGGCCTTGCCGAGAAATCCGATCTTACGCGACTGCTTCTGTGGATTCGCCGTGCGGCGATGGCCGCGATCATGGCGCTCGGCTACTTCTACATGCGCCACGACAGCTCCCAGTTCGCACTGGTATCGATCGGGCTGATGTCGTTCGTCGCGGTCGCGCAGTTCGCGCCGGCCATCCTCGGCGGCATATATTGGCGCAACGCCACCTGGGCCGGCGCATTCGCCGGCATTTCACTCGGGTTTGGCGTCTGGTGCTACACATTGCTGCTGCCGTCCTTCGCCCGGTCCGGCGCATTGGGCATGGAGTTCATCGCGCACGGCCCAGCCGGCATTGCGCTCCTGAAGCCCTATGAGCTGTTCGGGCTGCGAGGCCTCGATCCCGTCACCCATGCCACCTTCTGGTCGCTGCTCGCCAATATAGGGGCTTTCGTGGCGGTGTCGCTCGCCGGCAGTCAGCGGCCGATGGAGAGGGCGCGCGCGACGATGTTCGTCGAAGCCGTCGATCCCGGCGAGGTGGCGCAAATCCTGCGCCGCACGGCGCTCATCCCCGATCTGATGACCGTGACCGCGCGGTTTGTCGGCCGCGAGAAGGCCGTAGAAGCCTATGCGAATTTCGCCCGCACGCGCGGCGTCGATCCGGATACGACGATGCGGGCAGACGCCGAGACGGTGCTGTTCTACGAACGGCTGCTGGCAGGCGTCATCGGCGCGGCGTCCGCACGCGTCCTGGTCGGCGCCGTCGTCGAGGAAGAGCCGCTCGGCGTGGACGAAGTCATGCGTATCCTCGACGAGACGTCGAAGGTGTTCGAGGCGAACCGGCAGCTACAGGAAAAATCGCACGAGCTGGAGAACGCGACCGCCGAACTGAGAGCCGCCAATGCACGGCTGAAGGTGCTGGACCGCCTGAAGGACGATTTCGTCGTCACGGTAAACCACGAGCTGCGGACCCCGCTTGCCTCGATCCGCGCCTTCTCGGAGATCCTTCGCGACCACGCCGGCATCACCGCCGGCGAGCGGCAGGAATTCCTGCAAATCGTCGTCAATGAAGCGGAACGGCTGACGCGCCTTATCAATCAGCTGCTCGATCTCTCCAAGATCGAGGCCGACGGATCGATGCCTGTCGCCAGCAGCAAGGTCGATCTGGCCGAGGTAGCCCGTGAATCGGTCGCCGCGGTGCGGCAAGTATTCGCCGAGAAGCGGGTGGGCCTGTCGCTCGACATCGCGGTGGAACCGGCTCACATCCTCGGCGATCACGATCGGCTCGTGCAGGTGACCATCAACCTGCTGGGCAATGCGGTAAAATTCTCACCCCCCGAAACAGGCAAGGCGCACCTTTCGCTCCGCCGTGCGAGGGAGTTTTTCGAAATCGCAGTATCCGACAATGGCAAGGGCATCCGGGCCGAAGACCGGGAAGTCGTGTTCGAGCGCTTCCGGCAACTCGGGGATACGATGACCGACAAGCCGCATGGGGCCGGGCTTGGACTTGCCATCTCGCAACGCATTGTCGCCCAGCACGGCGGCGACATCTGGGTCGAGGGCGCCGAGAACAAAGGCGCGGTCTTCAAGATCAGGCTGAAGGCGATGTCCTCGAAAATCTCCGGTGCAAAACGCGTTCGATAAGACGTCACCGATCTCCAAGGGTCGCGGCTGTTTGATCCCCGCTTTGGTGGCGCAGGACGCGCGGCGGCACACAAGCAGTGGCCATGGAGGCTGAAGCCGGTTGCCCAGGCGGGTCCGTCCGTACGAAACCGCCCATTGCAAAGCGTCCGGCAGCACTTATCTCTTGCTTGGGAGGTCACTGGAGAAGCGGGCGATGAAGGACGTCGTGGGTGTCGTCTCGGACGACGCGGTCGAAATCTCGGTGCCGGCCGGAAGCGAACGCCGGCGATATTCTGCCGCCTGCCTATGTTGCCGGCGGGCCGACCAGCCGATGGACGACGATGGCTGCGGCATTTGCGATACGTGTCTCGGCTTGCCCGTCCGGACGAGAGGCGATCACACCGGTCTTGAAATCCCGTCCACCTCTTCCCATCTGTCGCTCACCACCCGTGTTCGATGACTGCCTGCAGCGATGGTCTTCCGTCGTGCGTTCGTAGTCGTCCGGGTCCGAAGGGCGCTCCCCGAAAGGGTCGAGCGCCCTTCGTCATTTCGGAAATCCCTCCATCTGTCGAGGACGGAAGGCCGGCATTTCGCGGAGATTTTCCGTCAGGGCCTGACCGCCATCCACAAGACGTGGCGGGCCCCGCCGCTCCGGCCGCCGGCACGCACGTTCACCTCGTCCGCGGTGAAACCGACCTCACGCAAGCGGCGTGTGAACGCACGATCCGGCGCGGAAGACCAGACGGCAAGCACGCCCTTCGGGCGAAGCGCCGCCTTGGCGGCCCGAAGACCCTCATGGCTATATAAACCGTCGTTGGACGCGCGGGTCAGGCCGTCGGGTCCGTTATCGACATCGAGCAGGATCGCATCGTAGGCGGCCCTTTTCGAACGGATGAGCGCGCCGACGTCACCGACATGGATATCGACGCGCGGATCGTCGAGCGTCCCGGCGTGGAGATCCGCCAAAGGCCCCCGGCCCCATTCGACGACAGCCGGAACGAGCTCGGCGACAACGACACGGGCATCTTGCGGCAGCGCGCCGAGCGCGGCGCGCAACGTAAATCCCATGCCGAGACCGCCGATGAGCATGCCGGGGTTTTTCCGGTCCGCGATGCGTTCGCAGCTCAAGGTCGCCAGCGCCTCCTCCGAACCGCTCAGCCTGCTGTTCATGAGTTCGGTCGAGCCAAGCATGATGGAGAATTCGCTGCCGCGCTGCTTCAGCCGCAGCGCGCCGCCGTCTCCGGGAATGGTAGCATGGTCGAGTTGAATCCAGGGAAGCATCGGGCATCTCGCTATAGGGTAGAGAAACCTCGTATCATGGCGGCCCGGCCGAAGACATCACATTCTCGGCGGAGCAAAAAGCCGAGGGTGTTCGCACGCCCTGCCTGATGTCGTCGGCCATGCGGGCGCAGGTTTCCCTTCGGTGCCGGCACCGATTTCCGCGTTCGGCCGCCCGCAGCTCCGCCGCCGAACCGCGACGCCGGGCCACCCTTCCAGCTTGGCGCCGGAGATGGCCCGGGGCCATGTTTCCTAAGCTGCCTTGGCTCTGGAGGACGTCTTGTTGATTTCCGTCACGGCGAGGTTCGTCAGCTTGTTGTTCGTCGCCTTCTCCTGGTCGAGGATTTCGCTCAGGAGCTTGTGCGCCTCGTCGTGGCCGAGGTCCTTCGCCCATTCGCGAAGCGAGCCGTAGCGGGCGATCTCGTAGTGTTCGACGGCCTGGCAGGCGGCAAGAAGGCCGGCGTCGAGCGCGGTTCCCTCAGCCTCCTTCATCAGGCCGTCGGCCTCCTTGATCAGCCCTTCGATGGCGTCGCACTTTTCACCGGACGCCTTCTTGCCGAGGGACTTGAAAACCTGCTCCAGCTTCCTGATCTGCTCCTTCGTTTCCGCAAGATGGTCCTCGGCCGCCTTCTTCAGCTCGGCGCTCTTGGCCGCTTTTGCCACCTTGGGCAGCGCCTTGGTGATGGCGTTCTCGGCGTAATAGATATCCTGCAGCGTATGCTCGAAAATATCGGCCAGCGATTTCATGGTGTCTCTCCTTGGCGAGTGAATGCGCCGGAGAAATAGACGAAAGCGGAAATCGTTCCGAACGATCGGGATCCGCAGCCGACGAAAACCACGAACCGGCACCGGGCAGGCGCTCCCGGTTGTGGAACGGGCCCTCGAAATCACAACCAAACGCCGAGAATACCGGAGGTAAAAACCAAAAGTTGACAACCCGGTATGGATGACCTATATACCGATGGTCGATATTTGCTTGCTTAGCTTTGGTTATCGCGCGAGTGACACCGCGCCCTGAACGAACCTTTTCTTTCAAAAATCGCTATCACCGTCTGCAGCGCCGCAAGCGCTGCGGTTCTCTTATTGCTATGAAAGGGTTCGTCATGACCACTGGCACAGTTAAATGGTTCAATTCCACCAAGGGCTTTGGCTTCATCCAGCCTGACAATGGCGGCGCCGACGCGTTCGTCCACATCTCCGCCGTCGAGCGCGCCGGAATGCGCGAACTCGTCGAAGGCCAGAAGGTCGGCTACGAACTGGAGCGCGACAAAAAGTCGGGCAAGATGTCGGCTTGCAACCTGCAGGCCGCCTGAACCATCCCGGTATCCGCTCTCCGTTGACCACGGATGTACTGGCACTGTCGAGAGCATGATACCAGCAAGGTCAGGCAGTTTGCCTGGCCTTTTTTATTGCCGCGCTCTCCTGCGGCGTCCCATCCGGAAAAAACCATGTCCCAGACACACAGCAAATCCCGCCAGACGGCGGAGATTGCCTTCGCCAATGCCCAGTCGCAATTCGTTGCCCGCAACAGCGCCACCGAGGAGCTCGACACCCTCGCGCTGGCCCGCGCGGAAAAGACCCGGCGGCTTCGCGAAGCCCGCCTTGCGAAAGAATTGAAGGACCGCGAGACGGCGACCGCCGCCCTCATCGCCAAACGGGCCAGGACGGCCTGACATATCGCAACACTCTCTTCAGGAGAAAGACTTGAAAAACGCCAGAAACAACGACCTTTCCGATCGCCGTACCGCGGCCGAGAGCGCAAAATCCGCTCTCCTGGACGCCTATCGTGCGGCACAGACCGCCGCCGAACCCACCAGACTGGCAAGACAAGCGGAGCGGGCGGCGATCGCCGCGGCAAGGGAAGAGCGGCGTCTTGAGCGCGAACGGGTGAAACGCGACGAGGCCGAACGCCAGGCAGCCGAGGCCGCCGAGCGGCAGGCGGCCGCGGATGCCGCGGCGCGCGCGGAGACCGAAGCGCGCGAGGCGGCGGAAAGGAAGCGCATCACGCAGGTGATCGAGGACGAGGCCGCCCGCAAGGCCGAGCGCGATCGGCGCTATGCCAACCGCAAGGCAAGGCGCGCCTAGGACCGATCTCCCGGCACCGCGAGCGCGGTGCCGCCGTGATCACCGGCAATCTCAAACAGCGCGCTATTGTCAACGGACAAGACCCGCAACCGACTGCCTGCCGTCCGGGCGGCCGTCGCATCCAGGCTGGCGGATCACGACAGCCCTTTCAGCCTTGCTCGATCACAAATTGAGCCGGGCGGCTCGAGCCGATGACGAGGTCGACGTTGAGCATGTCGTTGGCATCAACTTGAGCGCTGATCTGTGAAGCCGACTTTCCATACCCCGCCCAGCGGTCGATCAGGCGCTGCCTGAGGACGTCGCGCGGAACATTCAGCATCACCGATATGTCGAAATGGAGCGCATGCCATTTCTCGCGATCGAGCAGCAGGTAATTGCCCTCGACGATCACGGCGCGCACGGAGCGAGGGACGATCCGTGCGCCGGCACGCGCGACTTCGAGCGATCGGTCGAACAGGGGAACGGCTATTCCCTCGGGCTGGTTTACCCGCAGCCTGCTCAGCATGTGCAAAAACCCGTCGACATCGAAGGTCTCCGGCGCTCCCTTGCGCGAGCGGAGCCCGCCTGGAACGAGGACCAGGTCGTCGAAATGGAATCCGTCCATCGGAACGACCGCCGCATATCCGGGGCATCGAGTATTCAGTTCGAGCTCGAGCGCCGCTGCAAACGTCGATTTGCCCGAACCGGGCGGGCCGGCAATACCGATAATTTTACGCCCGCCCTCGGGAATATCGCCCATCCGGCTGATGAGATCGCTGGCAGAAATCCGTTCCATCGTGCTCGGGCTCTGTTCTAATCTTCACCCGCGACCCAGCGGATCATATCGACCATCAAGGCGTCGTAGTCCCGCCATTGCATGAACGCATCGGACAGCCAGTGCGGTCCGATATCGGTCATCCATGCGAGCGAACGTCCGGCTTCGTACTGGCGCACCGCGAGCAGGGGCAGGTCGCGGCCGCGATAGGAGCAATGAAGCAATGTCCGGCCCTCGGGCTCCGGCCTCGCCCGGACCATGTTCATGCCGAGCACGAACGGGATGGGCGAGCCTATCCCCTTGAGGATCGGATGATTTCCGTCCGTCACAACCGGATCGAGCCCTTCGGGCGCTTCAAGCCCGTCCGGACCGGCACTGATGGCGATCGGGAGGCATTCCTCCACGGGCGTGCCATGGAACAATGCCGAGCCATCCATGCCCTGAAAGCAGGTATAGCCGCCGGCCATCATCAGGCCGCCGCCGTTCGCGACCCATTGGCGCAGCAGCTCGAGGCGATTGACCGAACGCTGGCCGGCCCGCGTTTCGGGCGTGTACAGTAGGGAGAGCGCTCCAACGTCGGAAAGCACGACCGCGGAATAATCCGATAGCCCGTCAAGCGTTTTCGGAAACTCCGCCTCGCATCGCTCCCCGCCGATCTGTACGACCTCTATTCCATGTCGGGCAAGCGCCTCCATGTAGCGCACCGCCCCGTTGGAATAGCGTGAAAACGCTCCGACTTCGTACCCCTTGGATGCAAATGACGTGACGTGGAACGTCTCGCCCGCGAGCAATACCGGCTTCATCGCAGATCCCTTCGAGGAAAGGGCAACGCCACCGAGGCGTTGCCCGCTGGGCGTTAGAACTTGAACTCTTCGATATTGGCCGGCGTCACGATCTTGGCGGGGCCAAGAAGGACTTCGCCGTTGGCTCCGACCTTGTAGGAGCCGAGGCGGCCCGCCTCGAACGTTTCGCCTTCCTTGCCGGTCACCTTGCACTGCGCGACCGCCTGCGCGGCATAGTAGGTCAGGTAGCCGAGATCCTTCACGTTCCACCAGATATCCTGCACGTTGCCGTCCTGGATGTATTTCTTGATGAGCGTTGCGGGGGCAAGACCGGTGAGCTTCACCTTGCCGAGCAGGCCGGCCTGGTCCATGGCGCGCGCGGCGGCCGGAAGTCCGATGCCCGCCGGGATGATGATGCCCTTCAGGTCCGGAAAGGCCTGGGCGAGGCCGAGAGCCTGCTGCTGGTTGACCTGCTCGCTTTCCTGACCGTAGGCGACTTGGACGAGCTTCATCTTCGCGTACTTGCTGTCGCTCTCCATCTTCGCCTTCATGAAGTCGATCCAGGCGTTCTGGTTGGTTGCCGTCGGCGTCGACGAGAGGATGGCGAACTCACCCTCGTAGTTGATGAGCTGCCCCATCGATTCGAGCATCATTTCGGCAAGACTGTCGCCAGCCGCCTGGTTGAGGAAAACCGTGCGAGCGGCCGTCGCCACGTCGGAATCGTAGGACACAACCTTGACGCCCTGCTTTTGCGCCCGGCGCAATGCCGGTGCGACGGCATTCGCATCGTTGGCGGAAATAGCGATGACGCCGACCTGCTGGGACACCAGATTGTTGATGAAGTCGATCTGCGCCTCCGCGGTCGCCTGCGAGGGGGCCTGCTTGACGGCCGTTCCGCCGATCTCCTTCGCCGCCTCTTCCGCACCCGTCTGCGCGACCTGGAAATAGGGGTCCGTATCGAGCTTCGGCAGGAAACCGACTGTTACCGGGGCGGTCGCGCACTCCTCGGCATTGGCGGCCGTGACGGCGAAGCCGGCAAGGAGCGTGCTTGCGAGAAGCAGGGACGTCATGATCTTGGATTTCATTTTGTATTCTCCTCCGAAATTCCGGCTTGGATGAACATGCGAGCCGCCGGATGCTACTCGCCTGTTTTGGGTTGAAAGTATCGGGACCTGACCTGCGCGAAGATCCGCTCGGCGGCGTTGCTGACGAGGAGCGAGACGATCAGCAGCAGGCCGATGACGGTTCCCTGGGCGTCCCCGCCGATCTGCAGCAGCCCGAGCACGTTGCGAATGGTGGCGAACAGGAGAAGCGCCCAGAGCACGCCCGTCAGCTTGCCCTTTCCGCCGAAAACGCTGACGCCGCCGAGAAGCGCGATCGTGATCACGTCGAGTTCGATGCCGAGGGCGTTGTTCGCCCGCGCATTGGCCAGGCGCGATGCATAGACCATCCCGGCGGCGGCACAGACCACGCCGGACGTGACGAAGAGCCGGAAGATCGTGCGCTCCAGCCGGATACCGGAGTAGCGGGCCGCCTCGGGGCTTCCGCCGATCGCGTAGATCCGGCGGCCCAGCGGCATCTTCTGCAGGGCGACGGCAAACAGCGGCGCAAGGACGACGAAGGGCAGGATCGTCAAGGGAACCGGCGTGTTGCCGACGGTGTCTATCCCGAAATCAAGGAAGCTATCCGGAAAGTCGTTGACCGAACCGGAGCCGAGCAGGATGTATCCGATCCCTCGAAAGAGAGCCATTGTTCCAAGCGTGACGACGAGGGAGGGAAGCCCCAGTTTCGTGACCAGGATACCGTTGAAGGCGCCGCAGATCCCGCCGGCAACCAGCGTCAGGACGATGGCGGCGGGCAGCGGGATGCCCGCCTGAACCAGCAGGCCGAAAATAACGCTGGTCAGCGCCAGCACGCTGCCGACGGACAGGTCGATCTCCCGGGCGATGATCAGGAAGACCATCGGCAGGACGATCAGCGCCCGCTCCGATATCCCCGCGACGGCCTGCGAGATGTTGAACGTCGATGCGAAGTTCGGAACCCGGAAGATCGCATAGGCGATGACGACGATGGTGATCGCGGCGAGGAAATTATCCCAGTTGCCGATGCGCGCCACGAAGTCCGCGCGGTATTTGGATTTTCCAGCCATCAGCGGGCCCCTCCACGTGTTGCCCGGCGCGCGACATAGGCGTCGATGGCGATCGCAGCGAGAATGACGAGGCCGTAGACACCCTGCAGCCACAAGGGATCGACGCGCACGAGCGTCAGGCCGTTGTTGATGACGAGGAGCAGCAGGGAGCCCGCGGCGACGCCGAGGACGGTTCCCGAGCCGCCGCGTACCGCGACACCGCCGACGACCGCCGCCGCAATGACGGTCAGTTCGAAGCCGTATGCGACGCGCGCGTCGACGGTCGCATAACGCGAGGCCCAGAGCGCGCCGTCAAAGCCAGCCAGCAATCCGGCTGCGGCGAAGGCAAGCAGGATGCGCGGCCGCGCCGGGATGCCGATCAGCCGGGCTCCTTCCGGATTGGAGCCGATCGCATAGAGCTCGCGGCCGATCGTGGTGTATCGCAGGACGTAGGCGACGACGACAAGCGTGACGATTGCAATGAGCAGGATGGCCGGGACACCCAGGATACTGTTGCCGGTCATGTCGAGCCATGCCTGCGGCACCTGGTCGGCACTGACCTGCGTGCCCCCGGCCCAGACGCTGTTCAGCCCCCGGAAGATGGTCATGGTACCGAGCGTCACGACGATGGCCGGCAATCGCCCGTAGGTGATGATGGCGCCGTTGACGAGACCGGCCGCAAGACCGATGCCGCAGGCGAGCAGGACGGCGCCTAGCACGCCGATTTCGGGATGCGCATGCAGCGTGGACGCCGCGCCGTAGGCCGCAAGGCCGATGATGGCGGCAACCGACAGATCGATGCTCCGGGTGACGAGAACGAGCATCTGCGCAAGCGCGACGATGGCGAGCAATCCGGCATCCATGGCGAGAGCCGCCAGGTTGGCACCGCTCAACATGCGAATGTTGAGGATGGAAATGGGAACGACGACGGCCAGCACCGCAGCGGCGAGGCCGAACTCCCTTTGCGCCAGAACCCGTTGCCACAAGGGCTTTTGCGCGTCTCGGGCGCTCATGTCGCTGGCAGCCGCAGCCGGCGTGGCGACGGGGTCGCCTTCGGCCTTTCCGACGACGGCATCGGTTGCCGCCTCGATGATCTTCTCCTGCGTGGCTTCCTCTCGTTCGAGGCGCGCGGAGATCCGGCCTTCGCGCAGCACGATCATCCTGTCGGCCATTCCGAGAAGCTCGGGAAGCTCGGACGATATCAGGATGATGGCCATGCCCTGGCTCGCGAGGTCCGCCATCATCTGGTGCACGCCGGCCTTCGACTGAACGTCGATGCCTTGCGTGGGCTCGTCGAGTATCAGCACCCTCGGCTTCGTCGCGAGCCATTTGGACAGGACGACCTTTTGCTGGTTGCCGCCGGAAAGCGAGCTCACCGGCTGATCGTAAGAGCTGAAACGAAGGCTGAGGCGGTCGAGGAAGGGTTCGGCCAGCCCCAGTTCCTTCGATCGCGACATCAATCCGGCCCGCGTCGCCGCATCGAGCACGGTGAGCGACGCATTGTTCAGGATGGAAAAGTCCATCACGAGGCTTTGCCCGAGGCGGTCTTCCGATACATAGGCAATGCCGCTCTCCATCGCCTCGCTCGGCGACAGGAAATCGACGCTCTTGCCGTCGATGGTAATCGTGCCGGCCGTCGCGCGGTCGATCCCGAACAGGACACGCGCGATCTCGGTCCGCCCGCTTCCGACCAGACCGCCGAAGCCGAGTATTTCCCCCGCGCGCAGATCGAAGGAGACGTCCTCAAAACCACCGTCCAGCGACAGGCCGTCGACCTTCAGGACGACCTCTCCGGCCCGCGCCGTGTGGCGCGGATAGAGGCCGTCAAGCGCACGCCCCACCATCATCTGGATTGCCCGCTCGCGCGACAGTTCGCCGGTCGGATGCGTTCCGACGAAACGGCCGTCGCGCAGCACGGTGATGCGGTCCGCGATGCGGTAGATCTCGTCCATCCTGTGACCGACGAACATCATCGCGACGCCGCGCTTTCGCAGGTCGCCCACGACCGAGAAGAGGCGCTCCACCTCCCGTTGCGAAAGGGCCGCCGTGGGCTCGTCCATGATGAGCACGCGCGCATCGAGAGAAAGGGCGCGCGCGACCTCCACGAGCTGCTGTTCCGATGTCCGCAGTCTGCCGAGCGGAAGCAGAACATCGGCATCCAGCCCCACCAATGCAAGCAGGCGCCGGGCTTCCGCCTGCATGGCCGCATGGTCGAGCCTCCATTTCAGGCCCGTCTGCCCGATGAACAGGTTCTCGGCAATGCTCAGGTCGGGAAAGAGGCCGGGATGCTGGTGCATGACGGCAACGCCGGAATGCTGCGCTTCCAGCGGAGAGGAGAAACGGGTGGGGCGGCCGCCGATGACGACCTCCCCCGCGTCGGGGCGATAGACGCCGGCGAGAAGCTTCACGCAGGTGCTCTTGCCGGCTCCGTTTTCGCCGAGAAGCGCCAGCACTTCGCCAGCCCGCAGCTCGATCGTCACGTCCGATACCGCGACGGTGCCGCCAAAGACCTTGGTAACACCGTTCAACGAGGCCATGACGGCGCCGCCGACCGCCGAGGGCGAGGCCACCGATGATGCATCCGCCCTAAGCATGTGCGCAGACCAGCCTGCCGGAACCGCAGGCCCGCATTCCATCAACGCGCATCGTCGAAACTCCTCCCTGCCTCTCCATGCCAACTCCCTTGGCATATTTATTAAAGCAAATTACTATAATTGTGACGCACCGTCGTCAAGTGCGTTTCGGCATCTTTTCGGAGCCGGGAACCGTTTGAGCGAAGGCCGACCTCAAATTCCGCCGAGATCGGCCACTTGCTGACGGTGGTTGCGGCGGAAGATCGAATTATGTAGAAAAAGGCTCTCATTGCATCACATGTGGGAGTGATGTCCTTATTAAAGCAAATTGCATATTCTGACGAGGCGAATGGATAGAATGGCCAGCAAGGGAAGCAACTCGGTTCAGCTTCGTCACTACAACGAGCGTGTGGTGCTGGAAGCCGTTCGGCGTTTTGGCCAGGCCTCCAAGGCCGAGATTGCCCGCTTTGCCCATCTGACACCGCCCGCGGTCGCCAGCATCGTCGAGGCGCTTGTTGCCGGTGGCTACCTTGCTGAAAACGGCAAGCGGTTTGGAGGCAAGGGGCAGCCTTCGGCAATGTATGCGCTCGACCCGAACGGCGCCTTCTCGATCGGCCTTCACATCGGCCGCCGTGCGCTGGACGCGATATTGATCGACTTCGCGGGCCAGACCTGCGCTTTCGAAACGCATGACTACGACTATCCCGATCCCGAGACGGTGAAGAAGCTCGCCGGAACGGCAATCAACAGGTTCAAGGCGCAGCTCGGGATTGCCAGCCAATCACGGTTGATCGGGATTGGGGTCTCGGCTCCCTATTTCATCGGGGGATGGGACGAGGAACTGGCGTTTCCGGCGGACGTTCAGCAGGCCTGGCGGGCATTCGATCTCAAGACGCACATAGCTGAGACCTCCGGCCTGCCCGTCATGATCGAGAACGATGCCTCCGCCTCCGCCGCCGCCGAATTGGTCTATGGCCTCGGAAAACAATATTCCGACTTCATCCACATATCGCTCAGCACCTTCGTCGGCGGCGGGCTCGTTCTCGACGGAACCCTTCAGACCGGCCCGAACGGCAATACGGCAGCGTTCGGCCCCTTCCCGGTGACCGCTTCGACGCTGAGCTCGGTGCCCAGGTCCGGCAAGAAGTTCGAAGTGCTCCTCCACCGCGCCTCGATCTATACCCTTATCCGGCATCTGAACGCCGGAGGCATAGCGATCAAGCGCGTGCGCGATCTGGAGCCGATGCCCGCGGACGCGCGCAGGCTGGTGGCGGAATGGCAGGACGACTGTTCGGATGCGCTCGCCCAGGCGCTGATCGGAAGCATCGCCGTCGTGGACGTGGAAGCGATCATCATAGACGGCCTGCTCCCCTCCCCCCTGCTCATGGACACGGTCGCAAAGGTCCGAGAACGCTTTTCGGACATGCTTCCCCCCGGCCTGCTGGCACCGACGATCGCCGCCGGCGCTTTCGGCTCCCGGGGCTCCGCACTGGGCGCAAGCATCCTGCCGGTTTTCTCGATGTTCGGCCCGGATACCGGGGTCCTCATGAAAAAGGGAAGCGAAAAGAAACCTCTCCTGATCGGCTCATAGGCTCTGCATGGCAGGGAGCCCGCAGCCAGTTATTTGCATGCCAGGTGTAATCCCCATTTCCTGGACGGCTTCGGCAGCCCAATAAAAACGGCACCAGACCGATGCCGCGGGGCCTGGACGTGGAGAGGCGCGCAAATAACCCGACTGTTACACTCACATATTGCGACCCTCCTCCGGCTGGAACGCCTGTTTGCCGGTGCCATGTCATCGCGCCGGCAGCGACGCCCTCCTGTCGTGGATGACGTCGTTCCCATCGCCGGCGAGGTAGAGGTAGGTGTCGCTGCCTGTCCCGCCATAGAGCGCGTCATCGCCAAGGCCGCCGAACAGCAGGTCATCGTTGGCGCCGCCGTCGAGATAGTCATCACCGCCATTGCCGACGAACATGTTTCATGATCGTCACCCACCATGGTCGGTGCCGATGATCCGTTCGATGGAATCGTACGTGTCGCCCGCAGCATCGCCTGCGGTCCCACCGTTAGCCATGTCGACGGCGATCGCCTGGCCCGAAAGGCTGCAGTCGACGGTATCGAAGCCTCCACCGCCAAGGAACGTCTGTAGAAGGGAGGACGACAGGAAGTCGTCGTCATCGTTGGTGCCCGTTTCGGTGACGTTCTGCGGGGCGCATATCACTGCTCCGCCCCATACTGTCATCGGCCCTTTAATTGCGATTGGTTGTCAAGCACGTAACATCCTTGCCGGGGTCATGGTCCTTTTCGAGGTCTTTGCCTTATGTTGATGTCGGGCGCTTCAACGTGTGGACCGGGGTACTGCATTTGCCGCCAGCCGATTGATCGAAGTCACCGCAACCACCGTCTCGGCGGGGACATCGCAGGCCTGCTCCCAGACCGACAAGGGTGATGGTTCTCTCAAGCTTCCCTTCCGGCACTCCATTCGAAAGTGGTCCCGTCGACCCGGATGCAATGAAGGATGACCGCGAGTTTGCGAGCAACGACGACCTGCGCCTTTTTCATCCCGATGCGTTTCGCGAGACGCAAGCCCCACGCCTTCAACGAGCACCATTTCTCCGTTCGATGCAGGAGCACCGTTGCGGCTTCAAACAGATAGCTACGCAAAAGCCGATCACCCCATTTCGACGTTTTTCCATTCGTGTCCGTCTCTCCGGATTGTTTTCGCCTTGGTGTCAAACCGAGATAGGCGCCGACGGTGGTAGCCGACCGGAAACGCGTCGGGTCAGGGTGACAACTACGGCCATGAGGCATAGCAGGGGTCGGCAAATGGCGACTACGTGCCCCTGAGCTTTTTATGGAATCTTCAAAATTCGGGGGCAGAGCCCTACGAGAAGACCACAAGCTACGCCGATCAAGTCACCGGCGCCGAGCGGGCGCTCGAATGCGCGGTGGACGAGATCAACCTCGTCATGTCGATCGGCGAGCGACATAACCTGGCGAACATGCAGATGACTTGCGACCAGTCGCTTGCCCAGTTCAAGGAGATCATGAACGTGGTCGCCGGAAGCGGGATATTCCTCAACGGCACGATCGCCACCGCCTTCGGCTGCCCTTTCGAGGGCCGCCAGCCGGTGGAGCGGGTACTGTGGGCGATCGACACCTATCGCGACCTGGGCATCGAAGGCATCACCATCGCCGACACGATCGGCATGGCCAATCCCCGGCAGGTCGGCGACCTTACGGCCACGATCTTCCGGCACCATGCCGACCTGCCGTTGACACTTCATCTTCACAACACCCGGGACATGGGCCCCGCCAATGCGCTTGCCGCCTATGACGCGGGCATGCGCAGCTTCGATTCCGCGCTCGGCGGCATTGGCGGCTGCCCCTACGCACCCGGCGCGACCGGGAATGTCTGCACCGAGGACCTCGTGCATATGTTCCACCATTGCGGCATCGACACCGGCGCGGACCTTCCGGCCCTGCTTGAACTCTCACGCGAACTCCCTGCTCTTCTGGGTCACGGCGTTCCCGGCTATATCGTGAAGGCAGGCACCAGCGATCGTGTCTCCATGCCAAACGTGGTGAGGAAGTGCTTCGTGGTCATATAGGTATGGGCGCGCCCGGCGTCGGGCTGCGCGGGCCAGAGGCGAGGAAATTGGCATTGCGGAGGCTGGCGATCGTGTTACGGCTGATCTCCTTGCCGAAGATTTTTGACAGGTCACCCCGGGTGATCGGCTGGAAGTAGGCGATGGCCATCAAGACCATGGCCTCGAAATCGGACAGCGACGACGCCCCTCCCCGCCCCGGCGCCTGCGCCTGCGACGCTCGGATCGAGCTGGCGAAACGCGAATGCGTTCGGTGCTGCCAGCCGCCTGCGACAAAGACGATCTCGTACGGTCGGGAACGTAGTTCTTCGCGCAGGTCGTCGATCAGCAGGTCGATGCTACAGTCCTTGCCGACGACACGGGCCAGTGTCTCGCGAAAGACCGGCTCGGCCGCGGCAAAGATCATCGGCATGGTTGACGGCCACGGTCGGCCGATCGTCTCAAGCCAGCCCCAACAAATCGGCAAGTTCGGAGCCGCGCGACCTGCCGTATCCGACAAGCTTGATAGGGGACAATGGCGCGCTAAGGCTTCTTGTTGCCCACATCAGCAAGAAGCCTTAGCGTTGGCAACGGGATTGATTTGGTAAAATTGGCTGCGAGGGGCCTGAAGACACAGCGACGTGTAAAGTTTAGGCTAAGTCAAGCCTGCGGAATATCTCCTTTTGCGCCGCGAGCCCCCATTCTGCATGCGGATATCACTCCACGCCTCCGCGAGGGAGGCGACTCGCGAAGGCGGCCGAATAGGCGTATTCGTGGGCGTTTCTATCCACGCCTCCGCGAGGGAGGCGACGCGTGTCGCCGCCGCCGTCGTCGTCAAGATCGGGGTTTCTATCCACGCCTCCGCGAGGGAGGCGACCGGCCACCTTCGACTCGCTCGGCAAGTACATCGCCGTTTCTATCCACGCCTCCGCGAGGGAGGCGACGTTGAGGCGTTTCACCCAATCCGGATGTCTCATGGTTTCTATCCACGCCTCCGCGAGGGAGGCGACCGACGACCGCCGCCGAGCAGCGCAAGTTGGCGTGGTTTCTATCCACGCCTCCGCGAGGGAGGCGACGGTTCCCCGATGGGCGGCTCAAGATCCTGTTCGAGTTTCTATCCACGCCTCCGCGAGGGAGGCGACGTGTCGAGATAGCCGCGCGCGACCGTCTCGACCTGTTTCTATCCACGCCTCCGCGAGGGAGGCGACCCTTCTTTCGTTCAAGACGTTCTCTTGAACGAGGAGTTTCTATCCACGCCTCCGCGAGGGAGGCGACAGCTTCGTCGGGATCGCCGGCGACGTGCGCGTGAGTTTCTATCCACGCCTCCGCGAGGGAGGCGACTCGGTGGGCACGAACCTGCAGACGGCGGCAAAGGAGTTTCTATCCACGCCTCCGCGAGGGAGGCGACCGGGGAAGCCTCTCAGGGTTTGGGAAGATCAAAAACGTTTCTATCCACGCCTCCGCGAGGGAGGCGACTTCGGATGCGAGGACGGATGTGATCCGGACGATCGTTTCTATCCACGCCTCCGCGAGGGAGGCGACCCCGCCCCATGAACCGTCATCCACTTGACGATGGGGTTTCTATCCACGCCTCCGCGAGGGAGGCGACAGGCGAAGGCCTGCTGCTTGCCGTTCGCACGGCTGTTTCTATCCACGCCTCCGCGAGGGAGGCGACGGCCCTGCGATGGCGCAGCTTGACGTGCACGCCGTTTCTATCCACGCCTCCGCGAGGGAGGCGACGGGCAGATCATCGCGATAGACAGCGCCGCCAAGCGGTTTCTATCCACGCCTCCGCGAGGGAGGCGACGCCGACGGGGACAGTCTCGGTCCCTGTAAAACAGGTTTCTATCCACGCCTCCGCGAGGGAGGCGACTGTCGAGGGATGGCTGATCGATCGTTATCGGTAAGTTTCTATCCACGCCTCCGCGAGGGAGGCGACCCGACCAAACCGACGTCTTGGCGTGATTGAACCGGTTTCTATCCACGCCTCCGCGAGGGAGGCGACCTGCGCGCCTGGTGGCAGGCCGACGTTGGGTTTATGTTTCTATCCACGCCTCCGCGAGGGAGGCGACGCCACCTGGGGCGCTTCGTATTCCCTCTTCAAGGTTTCTATCCACGCCTCCGCGAGGGAGGCGACTGGCCAACCCCGACCTGATCAACACGGATCCGTGGGTTTCTATCCACGCCTCCGCGAGGGAGGCGACTTCCGACTGCTTCTGCTCGTCTACGGGTATTGCCGTTTCTATCCACGCCTCCGCGAGGGAGGCGACCCGAGGGCGCACTCCCGTCGGCGCCGCTGACGCTGTTTCTATCCACGCCTCCGCGAGGGAGGCGACACGGCCGCAAACGAGAAGTCCGCCCCGATCGGAAAGTTTCTATCCACGCCTCCGCGAGGGAGGCGACTCGGAGAGGTGCAGACGAGCGTTGCGACCCTGGAGTTTCTATCCACGCCTCCGCGAGGGAGGCGACACCAGGCCTCGCCCCACGTCTCGGGCCCGCTGGAGTTTCTATCCACGCCTCCGCGAGGGAGGCGACGGCCTTGCGGGCCTGCTGGAGCAGGTTGCGCTCGTTTCTATCCACGCCTCCGCGAGGGAGGCGACTGCGCCCCGATCCGTGCGGTCGGTCACGAAGGCGGTTTCTATCCACGCCTCCGCGAGGGAGGCGACCGCGGCGCGGGGCATTCCCCTCGATGCGTGGCCGTTTCTATCCACGCCTCCGCGAGGGAGGCGACAGCCCTGCAGAGCATTGAGGATCAATTGCTTGAGTTTCTATCCACGCCTCCGCGAGGGAGGCGACGAGGAAGATTTTCGCGACCTTCCCGTCACCATTGAGTTTCTATCCACGCCTCCGCGAGGGAGGCGACGTCGTGATATCGGACGACGTGCCGGTCTTCGGATAGTTTCTATCCACGCCTCCGCGAGGGAGGCGACTCAATGACATCTGGGGCTGGTCGTCGAAGTGGTGGTTTCTATCCACGCCTCCGCGAGGGAGGCGACCAAGGCGCTGGCTGGTTAGTACCTGTGCATTGAGTTTCTATCCACGCCTCCGCGAGGGAGGCGACCGTCCAGGACCGCACCCGCATGATCATTCTCAACCTGTTTCTATCCACGCCTCCGCGAGGGAGGCGACGCGCGGTACCGCTCTACCTCTTCGACGGTCCATGTGTGGTTTCTATCCACGCCTCCGCGAGGGAGGCGACTGCCTTTGTGTAAAGCATGGATTTCATTGGCAGAAAAGGGAGCCGATCGCGCATGGCGAGGGATGGCCGCCTGAGCGAGGGCTGCCGGCGCGGGCAAATGGATATCTTCTCACGATTTCAATGATCTGGATCCGGTGCGAACCAAGCGTGTTCTTGCGGCACGCTTCAGGTTCGCACCCTGCCCCATTCAGAGATCCTGATCCTGGGACAGCGCATCAAACAATCAGGGTGCCGTTCAGGTCGGAGGCGGGCTTCGCGCCTACGTGTTCCACACGCTTCTGCCAGTTCGCACCGAGGTAGTAGTAGCGCAAACTGTCCACCTCGAGACGGATAATTCCTTCGAGGCGCGCTTTGAGCTTCGTCCACTGCGCGGGATCCACCTCGATCTCGAAAACAGAATACTGCACGCGCTGGCCATAGTCACGGCAAGCCTTCGCGACGGCCCGCAGGCGCGCCGCGCCATTGCCTTCGCTCGTGCTCACATCATAAGTGACAAGAACGAGCATCGGGCGCCCTCACTTCCAGAACCAGGGCGGATAGGCATCGAGGTCACCACGCAGATGGCGTGCCAGCATCTGCGCCTGGAGATAGGGAACGAGGCCGAGCGGCGCTTTCTCCTCCAGAAACGGATGAAAGCGTTCTTCTCGCTTGCGCTCCTGCCAGGCCGTCAGGACGGACTTGCGCGCCTCCTCCTTCATCATGACGGCACCGCCGTCCTGCATTTCGAAGTCCCTGGCGCGCAACTGCCGGCGATTGATGAGGGAAAGCGCCAGCCGGTCGGCCAGAACAGGGCGCATCTCTTCCATGAGATCGAGGGCCAGGCTGGGGCGACCGGGCCGGTCCCTGTGAAGGAAGCCGGCCGCCGGATCGAGCCCGGCGCTTTCCAGCGCCGAACGGCAATCGTGGGTCAGCAACGTATAGAGAAACGACAGAAGCGCGTTCACCGGATCGAGGGGAGGACGTCGGGAGCGACCCCGCCAACGCATTTCCGGATCGGGCGAACGGATCAGATGATCGAAAACGGAGAAATAGAGATGAGCGGCTTCGCCTTCCGACCCCCGTATCTGCTCAAGCGTCTCATCGGCACGCTCCACCCGCCGCAGGATATGTGCGAGGCGATCCGTAACCGTCCGGATCGCATCGCGGTCGGCCGCCTCATAGGCTTCGCCGTAGTCCCGAAGCGAACGCATCAGCACCGCGCGCTGATTGGCCACCTTGCCGACAACGATGGACCGCGCCACGTCTTCGGGCGCGTCACACAGGCGATATTGCGTACGCCGCAGCAAAACGTTGCCGCTGACGGGGCCCTCCAGCCTAGCCTGGAAACGGCCGTTGCGATCCAGAAAAGTCAGCGCAATACCGGCGGACGCAAGCGCGGCCATGAGTGGCGGCGAAACGAATACGGCGCCAAAGACGACGACCGCGGACAACATGTGCAGAGGGACGCGGCTACGCTCGACGCTTTCCACCTCGGCAACAAGGTTCTCGCCGTCCTTGCGAAGCGCGGCTCCCTCCGTCGTCACGTAGATCGTATTGAGCATCTTCTTCATGGCGCAGGTTCCGTCAGGAGCGACCGCTCCACCATGCGCGCGCGCCACGCCCGCACCGACCGTGCCACGATGTCGGGCCGGCAAAGCTCCAGAAGGGAGCAGGCTCGACAGCGCTCCCGCTTCACGGTCGGCGGCGGCGTCCTGCCGGAGGCGAGGACAACCGCCAATTCACGGACCACATCTTCGGTCTGGCGGCGCAACTCGTCATCGAAAGGTACAACGAGACGACGCTTCGTCTCTGCATAGAAGAGTGCCCCCTCCGGCACCGGCTTTCCCGTCATCTCCTCGAGACAGAGCGCCTGCGCGCAAAGCTGCACTTCGTCGGCGCGGTGGAGCTTCGGTTTGCCACGCTTGTATTCGATGGGAAAGGCGGTCTCTCCCCCCGGGGCCGGCAGGAATTCGACCACATCCGCAACGCCTGCAATATTGAGGCGACGGGATGCGATCGGCAATGACATGACGCGCCGGACCCCTCTCACCCTTCGCGATCCGCCCTTGTCGGCGACGGCATGCAGCACGTTGCCTTCCGCCGTGAAGCGATTATCGGCCCACAGCCTCTCGACATGGATCAGCGCCGCCTGGCGCAAGCAATAGACGGCATGTTGAAGGGCGGAGAGCGGAATAGGCTCTCCTGCGCTCTGCCCCTCGTTGCCGTCATCGGCCGCCATGGCTCAGAGCAATTCCAGGATCTCGACCCCTTCGGGCAGGCCGTCGCGGTCGATCGCGACGATGTAGTCCGAAAAGGCTCTCGCCGGCGGCAGGTTGTCCAGCCGCTGGTCGATGACGCGAAACTCGCCATCAACGTTGCGGCCGATACGGATGCGCTCGAACAGGGCATGTGCGGGCGCGTTGCCGAGCGCGTTGTCGTGCTTGAACGCCACCAGCTTGCGCGTCGCCATTTCGCCGCGCGCGGCGGAACGGTCGTGCTCGAACATGGTCTTGAGCGCCTCGAACAACAGGGAAAGGTCGCTTTCCGAAAACCCCGTGCGCTCCGCGAACTTGGCGGAAATGAAGCCATGCGCGACGTAGAGACCGTAGGGGACGATATGCTTGCGTCCCATGGTGCGATTGTCGGTCCGCTCGCTGGAATCGTCGCCCTCGGCCTTCTGCTTCTTTTCCGCCTCGTTGGTGGCGGCCATGCGGGTGATCGAGATTTCGAGCGGCAGGATCGGCTCGACGGAGCGCGCGAAGGTCATTTGCACCGGGCCCTTTACCTGGCCAGCATTGACGCCGGTGGACATGACGGCGCCGAAGGTGCGCACATCGAAGAAGTTGCGGCACATGAAGGCGGTGACGGCCTTTGCCTCCGCATCGTCCTTCGGATTGAGCTTCGCGTCCTTCTCGACCTTGGGGTCGTCCTTTCGGATCGCCCTGTAGGCCTGCCGGTGCTTGTCGTTGAGGATCGCGCCTTCCTCGACATAGATGTGGAAACCATCCTCGCCGTGGCGGGCGAGATCGACATAATTGCGGATCTTGCGCTTGAGGCTGACATCCGTCACCAGCCCACTGTTCGTCTCCGGGTCCAGCCGCGGCAGGTTGCCGGCATCGGGGTCACCGTTGGGGTTGCCGTTGACGACCTCGAAGATCAGCGCGAAATCATAGCGGTTGGTGATCGTGGTCATGCGGCATCTTCCTCTTGTGAAACCGTGTCATCCGGCTTTCGGAAATTAAACTGATGGTAATATCCAATGGCAAACTTACCTTGCTCAACGAGGGGCAAAGACACAGGCAATTCCGACCCTAACAGGTTGATAATTTCGCCCATCTCGCTCGAAAAATAGCCCGCCAACTTCCGCTTCAATAGATCTTTTTCAGCTTTACTGCGGTGATGATGATTTAGCTTAAGCAAAAGTGGGAAAACCGTGCGAGGACTTGCAGAGGCCGCTCCATAATATCGATCACGGATTGTTGCTCCAACTTTCCCTAACGCTAAAAGCTGCATCTTCTCTAGCAACGCAAACAAACGCCCAAGCACGTATGCTGGGTCTTTGTTTTCTTTCTCGAGTGCCAAGTATGCCTCCTCTTTAGAAAGAGAATGTCGCGCATTGACGACAAACGACCAAAAATTGCGAATGAGCAAAGCCTTGAGAATGCCGGCGCGCAGGGCATTGATCTCGCCGTCGGCGCGGATGCGCGTCAGGACCGACGACAGGAGCGTCAGCGGATAATTCGTGCCCGACAGGATCGAACGCATCCATTCCCCGGCAAGATTCGGCGTGACGTTCTCGCCCTTGCCGAGGACGGCGGTTTCGCGAAGGTAGCGCCAGAGCGGAGGGAAAGGATCGCGCCGATCAGGCGGCTCGATCCGCATGTCGGAAACGAACTGCTGGTAATGTCGCGTCAGTTCGCCGAAATTGCTGGAATGGAAGAAACGGATGGAGAGCCGGGCAGCGTTGGGAGCAAGTCCCAGCACATAGAACTGCACGTTTCCGAGGTCTGGTTCCACCTCCTCAAGCGGCACCCCCATGCAGATCTGTTCCAGCCGCTCGCGGATACGTTTCACTCCGATCTTCTCTTCTGCTTCCTGCTCTTGGCCGGCGGTATCGAAGAAGACGGGAAACAGCATCTCCGCCACCTCCGCCTTGCCGATCTCAGAGGCATCCGCCCAGAACACCGTGGAGGCATCACCGATCTGGATGCGGTGTCCGCTGTCCCTTTCCAGAAACCGGTTGAGCGCGGTCGTATAGGCGAAGGCGGCGGCCTCGGAAACGGGTGCGTTGTCACCTTGTTCGTGACCGTAGGAGGTGAAGGCGTCGAGATTGAAGGAGACAAGCGCTGCGCCGGAAGATTGCGCGCCCCAGACACCCTTGATCGATGGATGAAGGCGCGCGACCGCTCCGGGCTCTCCGCGAACGAGGCAGATTTGTTCCCTGCCGCTCCCCCGGGCCGACAAGCGTTCCCACAGGGCCCTTGCCGCGGGACGGTCGTGCAGGAAGATGTTCGCGCGCCGGTCGCTTTCCAGCGCAAAGACCACGTTCTGGTCCTTCATGCCGTCCTGCCAGGGCAACGCCGAAAACTGTTCCGGCGACCATGTCGTCAAGAACGACAGGAAAGCGCGCAGACCGGGATCATCACTTCCCTCTAAATCCGCCAGGTGTCGTTCCACGAAAGCCCGGTGCTCGTCTGCAGTGCGTCGTCCCTCGCCGGCCGTCACCCCCAGGACATAAGAGGTCTTGTCCCAGAGAAAGTTCGGCGCGATGCCCGCCGTGCGCTTCACGGGTTGCGGCACCAGCATCGGCCGTGGCCGCGCCTTCTTGCCCTCGCCCTCGCGCCAGTCGGTGACACTGGCGACAGAACCATCATCATTCAAGCCGACGACGACGCCGATCTTTTCCGAAGAATACCCGAACGGCGGCGCATTCGGCAGGCGATCATAGGCCCTTGCAAGCGAGGAAAGGATCGTCATCGCCGAACCTCCGGGGAACTCGGCGACGGAACCCTCACCACGCCGTTTTCCAACGCGGCGCGGAAGAACAGCGAGGGCTGCCCCTCCGTCGCGTGATCGATATCGAACAGCATGAAGCCGAGATCGCGGCTCTCGCCGATAGCCTGCGGCAGCGGCGCATCGGGCGGGAGAAGCTCGAAATGCGCCGCGAATTCCCGCGTGCCGAGACAGGGCTGATGGAAACACTGGCCCCGCGCCGCGCGACGGTTGAAGATATCGAGATGCTTGCCCTCGTTGTCATCGGGACCGGCCTTCTTTGTCAGCTCGAAATGCGCCTCGATGACATAGGCCGGCTTCACCAGCACGGTGGCGGCACGCTGCTGGCGATCCTCGTCCACCAGCATGTTGAGCCCCTCCAGATCGCCGCGCTTCATCGCCGACCTGATCTTACCCGCCGGCGCCTTGTGGCCGACCTCGTTGCGTCGGATCGATTGAAAACGGATAGGCTCCAGCACATGGATCGCGTCGATCACCCAGCGGATCGCCGGCTTCCAGTGTATCGCTTCCAACAGACCGCGTGCCGCGGACGGCGTCATCACCTCGTAGGAAACGCGCTCGACCTTCATTTCCGGGCGCGTGAAACAGGCATAGTCACCCCAGGCTTTCAGGCGAATTCCATAGGTCATTGCCGCTCCCCAAAACACTCAAAATATCCGCTGCAAAGCGCATGCAGCTAGAAAATCATATCCTCCACGCCGAGATAGTCCGCATCCTCCCAAAGCAGCCCGACATCCGCGTGATACAGGCTGGCCGTCTGCAGAACGGCGAACTGGTCTCCCCTCCATTGCGGCGCAATGAATGCGGCATGGCCGTTCCTGATAAGCAGGTCCCTTGCTTTCGGAGGCACCTGCACCACCGAGGATTGCAGCTTCCGCGCCAGCAATCCAGACGGAATCGCCTCTATCTCAAGTTGATCAACAGCTTCTTTTGCCTCGTCATCCAGCACCACGATCACCGGCGCCAACTCGCTTTCGATCATTCGGAAATCCTGGCCGACCGTGCGGTAATCGAAATGGCAGCCCGTACGGCCGCTCAACTCGAAGCGGCCGAGGATATTCTTCCCGTCCATGCCTTCGCCCATGCGCCAGTAGACCTCGCCGAAATAGTCTTCCACGGCGGCAAGCGAGGTGAGATCGGCATGCTTGTCGATGATCCGCTTCATATCGCCGATCAGACCGCGTATTTCTACGGGCGGACGGTGGGCCGGAGGATTGAAGACGGTAACGATACTGCTTTCACGGCTGCGCCCGCCTTCCCGATTGACCCTGCCGGCGGCCTGTATGATCTGGTCCAGACCCGCTTCGGCCCGCCAGGCAACGGGAAAATCGACATCGACCCCGGCCTCGATCAGGCTTGTGGCGATCAGGCGACAGGGCCGCCCGTCCTTCAGGCGATCGCGCACATCCGCCAGAATTCGCCGACGATGGGCCGCATATTGGCGTGTCGTCAGGTGGATGAGCCCCTCCAGCCCGGCGTCGGTCGCCTGCCGGTAGAGTTCCAGCGCATGGCGCCGGCTATTGACGATGACCAACGCCTGATTGTGGCCGGCAAAGGCATCGAGCAACGCGGCATCGTCCATATCCCCGGCATGAATTATGCGCGTGCGCGCAAGTTTCGCCGCCAGACCCGCCGGGTCCGGCGCCAGCTCCCGGCCTTCCAGCGGCAAGCCACCCGGCAGCTCCGGACGCTTGCCGAGCGCCGGCTGTGTCGCCGTGCACAAGACGACCGTGCAGCCGTAGTTACGTACCAGCTCCTCCAGTGCCCGCATGATCGGCATCAGCAAGGCCTTCGGCAAAGTCTGCGCCTCATCCAGGACAAGGATCGAGCCGGCGATATTGTGCAGCTTGCGCGCCCGTGACGGACGGGCCGTGAACAGGCTTTCGAAAAGCTGCACGGTCGTCGTCACGATGACCGGCGCTGCCCAGTCCTCCATCGCCAGCTTCAATTTATCCTTGCGCTCGCGCTGCTTCGCCTCGAACGCTTCTTCCTCGATGGAGGAATGGTGTTCGAGGACATTGTCCTCTCCGAGCACGGAGCGGAAGATTTCCGCCGTCTGGTCGATGATGCTGGTGAAGGGAATGGCATAGATGATCCGGCGATGCCCGTGCCGGAGCGCATGATCCAGCGCGAAGCCGAGGGAAGCCAGCGTCTTTCCCCCGCCGGTCGGCACGGTGAGGGTGAACAGGCCCGGCTCCTGCCCCGCTCCTGCACGTACATGGGTCAGCACCCCGCGGCGCAGGCTGTTCAACGCCCCTTCCCGTCCCGAGAGCGAATTCATATGCGCATCGAAACGGGCGATGAAATCATCGATCAACGCGGACAGCGCTGGCCAATTACGATCCGCCTCCTTCTCGCCTAGTGTCACATAAAACTTTTCAGTATCCGCGAAATCCGCATCCACCAGCGCCGAGAACAGCATTCGTCCCATGAAGGCCCAGGAGAAGGCATGGCCAACCCGATCGGCGGGAAAGCGTTGGATCATCTCGGGCACGAGGCCCGAAATCTCCGCCTGCAACTCGTCCATCCAGGCCGGATCGATTGCCTGCGGCTGCTTCATGCGATGATCGAAGGTGCCGGGACCATCAAGCCTGTCGGGCAAGCCCGCATGGTGCCCGAGAATGCCGTAACCGATGACCTGCACCATGGCGGCATCGCTCCCCTTGGCAAGATCGCGCAAAACCTGCGCGCCGGCCGTGGAATGATCGACTGGCTCCCGCGCGCCGTCCAGGCGCCGTTGAAAAGCCGGGTTGTACTTCCCGAGATCGTGAAAAAGCCCCGCAATGAAAGCCGCTCGCTCAAGCCCGAACGGGCGAGCCTTCTCTCCTGCCAGCCGCGCAACGGCGATCAGATGCTCTTTCAAGGTTTGCCAGTCGGATTTGCCCGGGCCACGACCGGAATGCGCATAAAAATCCATCATCCCTCCAAGTCAGCAGGATGCATGACCGAGATCAAGCCCTCGATGCACTAAACTCGATGCCCGGTGACCGACGAAAATATGAAAGACTTCACTTCGATCCGCAGCGCTAGAAGCGACACCAATCATGGAGAAGCGCTTTGCTGCACGTAGACACGCGGAAAGCCCCGCGGTTTTTGCCGCGGGGCTTTTGCTTGATTGTCGATTGTTTGGTTGCGGGGGCAGGATTTGAACCTGCGGCCTTCAGGTTATGAGCCTGACGAGCTA